>Ga0316612_1000529_pt1 | contig 11525 bp, 9 predicted proteins | sample MIS2016226_MG_FD_207676 | JGI IMG/M metagenome (GOLD analysis project Ga0316612, IMG submission 207676) | Microbial mat bacterial communities from Middle Island sinkhole, Lake Huron, Michigan, United States - MIS.2016.226 | ecosystem: Environmental > Aquatic > Freshwater > Lake > Sediment... | reverse complement strand
CAAACTAAACCCGCTGCAACGCATCACTTATTTCGGTTTTAAAGTAATACTGGTCCCAATAACCATTATTTCGGGCATTTTGTATATGCTTTACAAAACAATTGACCAAAACGACCTTATTATTATTGAGGATTACCCGCTTGCTTCCATTGCTTTTTGGCATGTGCTGGGGGCCATTTTGCTGATGATTTTCCTTGTAGTGCATGTATATATGACCACCACAGGTACTACCCCAACTTCAAATATCAAAGCCATGATGACAGGTTACGAAGAAGTGGAAGAAGGCGAACATCATAATTTACCCGAAAACGATAAAACCCAAAATATATAACATGACACCACGCAAATTCATGAACCCGTATCTGGCCGGATTTTTAATGGGCTTGATTTTATTAGGAACTATTTATGTTACAGGTAGGGGCTTGGGAGCCAGCGGTGCGGTAAAGAGCGTTTTGCTCAGCACTTATGTGAAAATATTGCCCGGCCACACAGCCAGCACACCCTATTTGAAAAAATACAGCATTGACCATGCCGACGGGCCATTGAAAGACTGGCTTGTTTTTGAAGTTATCGGAGTTGTAATAGGTGCATTTATATCTGGGGTACTCTCAAACCGGGCAGGCATAAAACTCGAAAGGGGGCCAGCCATAACTAACCGGACACGTATTATTGCAGCCGTAATCGGTGGCCTGCTTTTCGGGCTGGGTTCGCAACTTGGCCGGGGATGCACCAGCGGCGCAGCGTTAAGCGGAATGGCTGTTATGTCGTTCGGCGGAATCATCACTATGCTGGCCATCTTTGGGTCGGGATATGCTTTTGCTTATTTTTTTAGAAAACTCTGGTTAAAATAAACATTATGGGTCCATTAGTGCCATTTATCATAAGCAATGAATTTAATTTGGTCATTGCGCTAATTGCGGGAATCGGGTTCGGGTTTATACTCGAACAGGCAGGTTTTTCATCAACCAAAAAACTCGTTGGCTTGTTTTATGGCTACGATTTTACAGTGCTTAAAGTTTTTTTTACGGGTGGGGTTACAGCCATGATCGGTGTTTTGTGGTTCGATCATATTGGGATCCTTGACCTGGGCCTTATCTACATTAACCCAACATTCCTATATTCGGCAATTGTGGGCGGTTCCATTATGGGTTTAGGGTTTATCATTGGTGGTTTTTGCCCCGGAACCAGTGTGTGTGCCGCAGCTATCGGCAAGCTCGATGGGCTGGCTTTTGTTTTTGGTTCGGCTTTAGGCGTGCTGTTTTTTGTAGAAGGCTACCCTCTGTTCGAAAAAATATACCTCGCCGAAGCCTGGGGTCCAGTTCTTATAAATGAAAAACTGGGAATGTCGAAAATAGTGTTTGCATTTATTTTAACCGCATTTGCATTTGCGGCATTTTACTTTACCCGAAGAATAGAAAACCGTGTAAATAAAATCGAAACTCGTTTCGAAAAGAGAAAAATCATCGTTTATTCTTCAGCCATTGCATTTGCCTTCCTGATTTTATCTGTTGTGGCATTTTTACCTGACAGCCAAAGCCGATTAGAAACGAAAATTGCAAAAGCTCTCGAAAAGCAAGACTTTTCCCTTGTAATGGTTCCGGCTGATAAACTCGCTGACCAGATTGTGAACAACTATTACAAAATCAATATTATAGATGTACGCGATTCGGCTTCATTCGGGGCTTACCATTTGCCTTTTGCCATAAATATTCCAATCTCAAAAATGGGGGAAAGGCAATGGAAGAAAATCCTGGATCAGAAACATAAAACCAATTATTTTTATGCCGACAATATCCGCTTGGCCGAAAAAGCTTATTTGACAGCAACTTACAAAGGGAAAGCCGATAATTATGTCCTAATCCAATCGGGAGCGGAATTCAGGAACATGTTTGCCAATCTGGTGGATCCTGGGCCTTATGCTAGTAAAAATGAAATCAATACATACAATTTCCGCAAAAAGGCCGCTTCCGATATGGCAACCTTAGTGGAGGCCCTTAAAAATTCGACACAAACAGTGGCTGTTAAAACATCAAAAATTAAAGGTGGCTGCTAACAGAAATGTGTTTTTGGGGGCATCAGTTTGAAGCAAAGTGTTAATTTTTTTTAGAAACTGAACAGCTACTGCTGAGTGCATAGCTCGTGTATATTGAATTCCTTAAAGGAGCATCATATCCGCCGTCAAAGCCATTTTTTTATAAATATTGTATCCCGCAGTATAATCTTTAAAACTGGCTAAAATTCCAAGAACAAGTTTTTTGTTGTTTGTGCTGTAAAAATGCTTGCAGGTTGTTCTTCAAAATAGTATCTTTTTTTCTCATTATCAATAATATATAAATTGTCCTGCAAGTCCTAAATTACTATTTGGACCAAATTTGTAGCGGATTTACCCTTGGCAGGAAAATTTATCGTCCTACGTTTACACCTGCTGCCTGAAGCATAAGGTTGTGCAGTTCAAAATTCTTCACCATTGGATTCAGCAAATCGCTTCCTGGCCCGAACATAGCCAGTTCAACAAAATCGCCTGAGTGGTCCATGCCCGACCAGCCCACAGAAGTGTATAGTTGCTGTATTTCAGCTAACTTTCGGAAAGGAAGTTTGTACGCGTTGTAAATCCCATCATTGCTCAAATCTTCGTAGTGCGTCAGGATTTCGCTTGCATCGTTCGCTGTAATTGCATACCCTTGGGCTTCATTTATCAGTTCTATAACTTTAGACGGGGTATCATTTTTCGATATTTTGTTCAATATCCATTCATTTGTATATTTGAATTGTTGTATCCTGTCGAAATTTGTATCCACATTCCGGCTTTTTATCAATCCGGGGTTGGCGTTCCCATGGTCGGTTGTAATTACAACAAGCGTATCGTTATGCGTTTCGGCAAAATCAATGGCAACTGCAACTGCCTCATCAAATGCAATTTGATCGTAAAGCAATGCGCCTATATCATTGGCATGTGCGCCCCAATCCACTTTGCCGCCTTCAACCTGCATTACAAACCCATTGGGGTTTTTGCTCAATTGTTGAATGGCCTTTAAAGTCATTTCGGCTAAGGTTGGGATAGTTTCGAGAAGCGTGTGGGTTGATTTTTGATCGAGGGTATATGGCAAACCATCTTCGTAAAATACACCCAATAGGGGCTTGTTTGTTTGGGAGTTCAACAATTCCGTTTTGTTGGTTGCTACCGAAAACCCTTGCGATGCAAATTCGGCAAAAAGATCCCTACTGTCCTTCCGCTTTTCTTTGCTGAAATATTCGGAGCCACCGCCCATCATCACATCGAACCGATGGGATAGGTATAAATTTGCTATTTCCTCCTGGCTTCCTCGGTTTTTGGTGTTTATGGCAAAGCCCGCAGGGGTGGCATGGGTTATAGGGACTGTGGTAACACACCCTACCGATTTGCCTGCATCTTTGAATTTTTGTAGGATCGGTTTGTTGGAAGTCCCATCCGCATTGATGTTGAGCGATCCGTTTTTAACCCTTACACCACCGCCCCATGCAGAGCATCCTGCTGCCGAATCGGTAACCAACGAATCGGCTGATGCCGTATCCATCAATGCATGTTTGATTTTGTTTTCGCGGTAAAGTTGCAGCCATTTGCTGCCATATCCCAATTTGCGTTGCATTAGCAGGTCGGCCATGGTCAAGGTGCCGTTGCTCATCCCATCGCTCACCATGAAAATAATATTTTTGGCCGAACCTATACTTTTGTGCTTTTCATCGGCGGTGCTTCCATAAATTATTTCGGGTACTGCAATAGTCCCTGCCATAGTGGCAAGTAAACCTAAATTTAGAAACTTTCTTCGTTCCATTTTTTTTTGAAAAGTTTAATTTGAAATGTAGTGAGACAAAGCGGTTTTTCAGGCAAAAGGAGCTGTTTGAAAAATCAAAAATCGAAATAATTTTTCAAGAACCTGTTAAATTAAAATTATTTTATCGAAAATACTTGAAAAACCAATTGATTCTATGGCTATTACAGATTAACATGCTAAAATTTCAGCCCTTGCGACATTCAGGGCCATACGGTGTTTATATATTTCATTTACAGAGGAATAGGTTGGCCTTTGCCGTTTATTGCCGCAAATGTAAATATGGCTTCCACAGCTTTCGTCCTCGCGCCCGATTCCTGATTTTCAACAATTGCTTCAATCCGTATCTCAAGCTTGACTTTCCCAGCTTTTGAAACCCTCCCTATGATTTCGAGCATTGATCCTGGTTTTATAGCTTCCTTGAATTTCAAGCCATCAACAGAAACTGTAACCACTTTCATCCGCGTGAAGCGGATAGCCGTAATATATGCAACTTCATCCATCCATTGCATGGCAAAACCACCAAACAAATTTCCATTATCGTTGAGTGAGTTCTGAAAAACCATTCTAAACTGATGTGTTTCAGCGTTTTGTATTCGCTCTGAAAGTTGCATAAATTATTTTCTGCAAATTTATATAAAACTTGCATTATGAGCGCACGTTCAATACCTTTGTATAAAATATATCGCTACCAAAACTACTTCGTAATGAAATTGCTTCTTGGTTTACCGTTAATTCAGTTTGTAGATTGGATATTGATGACGGTATTCGGTTGTGGAGCCAGCTTTATGGATGCCGAAAACGATTTATATTGTGGCACATATTGTTTTATTGGAAAAGGCGTATTACTTTTATCGGCAGCACTATTGCTTTCAGTATTTCTGCCCGAAACGAAACAATTTATTGACCATAAGAATCATGCCTAGGCCTATTCGAAACCGGAAAATCCTCGATCCTCCCCAAATGGCTGGATTCAGGCCATTTGGGATGCCTTCGACTGACCTCGATGCGGTAAAACTTCAGTTCGACGAATACGAAAGCATAAAGCTAGTGAACTATCAAAACCTGCCCCAAGATGTTGCTGCTGCAAAAATGGATGTTTCGCGGCCCACGTTTACAAGGGTTTATAACAAAGCATTAAAGAAAATAGCCAAGGCATTTGTTGAGTGTTTGGCAATTGAAATTGAAGGGGGCAACGTAGAGTTCGAAAAACAGTGGTTCAAGTGCAAAAAATGCTACAAATTAATCGAAGGACTCGAAAACCACATTAGATGCAAAGGTTGCGACTCCTTCGGCAACAAAGAATTGGTAAACTTAAATGTAATAAAATGAACTGTACAACCTGCGATGATAAGGTTTGCCGCAAACAGCAAACCTCCTGCAATAGGGAGAGTTTCGGAAAAACTGCTGTGATAGGCCAATATCAGGAAGGGCAGATTAGTGAAATAGTGAAAGCTGCAGCCGAATTGGTTGATGGCGGAAGGGCAGGAACGCTTTCGCGGATGGAGGAAATTATTGAATATGCAAAGCTGATGAAGTATCAAAAAATCGGTATTGCTTATTGCTATGGCATGGAACAATATGCAAAAACCATCGAGAAACTCCTTACCGACGAATGTTTTGATGTATCGGCAGTTTCTTGTAGTGTAGGTGGTTTGAAACAGAGTGAAGTGAACGCAACAAGTTGTATCCATAAAGTTTCCTGCAATCCACTGGGGCAGGCAGACCAACTTAATGCTGAGGAAATTGATTTAACCTTGGTTGTTGGCATTTGCCTGGGACATGATATATTGCTGAACCGAAACCTAAAAATGGATTTTACTACACTTGCTGTAAAAGACAGGAAATTTGATCATGCTCCATTGAAAGGAATCATGAATAAGTCGTAATTTTGGATTAAAAGTTTCTAATTTGTGTTGGTATGCTTCTGTTACAATTGTTTGCGCAAAATAAGTGCTATGTTTCCTCAAATAGCAATCTCAATTCAGGGTCGCAGTTGTTGCGAAGCCATCGGACGAAATTTTATACTTCAGCTCTGAGCATGTGTACAATACCTCTCTGTTTTTTCTCATTTAAGTAAGGACTAAAAGATGTTAGAAAAGATTATAAATTTCAGTATCCGCAATAAGCTGATAATAATCCTCTTTACACTTACCATGGCTGCATTCGGGATTTTTGCAATCATCCGGATTCCGGTTGGCGCTGTGCCCGATATTACCAACAACCAGGTGCAGGTAATTACAACTTCAGGCAACCTGTCAACACAGGAAATTGAACAGTTTATTACCGCCCCGGTGGAACTGGAGATGGCAAACCTGCCGGGCGTTGTCGAAATACGTTCCATTTCAAAGTTCGGATTATCCGTGGTTACCATCGTTTTTAACGACCAGATGGGGACCTATTTGCCACGCCAATTAATAGCCGAAAAGATCAAAGCTGCTTCAGCAAATATCCCCGATGGATTCGGAACTCCCGAAATGGGCCCTATTACGACTGGCCTTGGCGAAATTTATCAGTATATCCTTGATGTTAAGCCAGGTTTTGAAGGCAAATATTCAGCCATGGAATTGCGCACCATTCAGGATTGGATTGTAAAGCGTCAATTGTCGGGCATTAACGGTGTGGTTGAGGTAAACAGTTGGGGCGGGTTTCTGAAACAGTATGAAGTGGCTGTTGATCCATCCCGGATGCGAAGCATGAATGTAACGCTAATGGAAGTTTTCGATGCGCTTGAGGCAAACAACAGTATTTCAGGCGGTGCCTATATCGAAAAAACAAACCAGAGTTATTTTATCCGTGGCGATGGACAAGTGAAATCGCTTGAAGATATTGAAAATATTGTTGTTAAAAATTCAGGTGGGATTCCGGTACTGGTGAAAGACTTATCGGTAGTTCATTTCGGCTATGCGAACAGGTTTGGCGCTATAACAGCAAACGGGCAGGGTGAAAAAGTGTTAGGCCAGGTAATGATGTTGAAAAACGCTAACTCGAAATTAGTGATCAACGAAGTTAAAAAGCGGGTAGCCGAAGTTCAGGAAAATCTACCGGAAGGCATATTTATCAACCCCATACTTGAACGCAGCGAACTTATATCCCGGACTTCATTTACAGTTGTCGAAAACCTTGTATTAGGCTGTTTGATTGTTATACTGATCGTGATTCTTCTTTTAGGGAATGTTCGTTCGGCACTGGTAATTGCTTCAATGATTCCGCTGGCCTTGCTTTTTACCATTTCGATGATGTATGTTTTCGGAATTGACGCCAACCTTATGAGCCTTGGTGCCCTCGACTTTGGGATTATTATTGATGGAGCGGTAATTATTGTCGAATTTATTGCAATACGGATTACATCTGGGAAAGCTGCGTTTAACCGGTTGAAAGGTGATGAGCGCCAGGCTTTGATTGATAAGATTACGTTTAAAGGAGCTTCGCGGATGATGAGTTCGGCCATTTTCGGACAAGTCATTATCCTTATCGTTTTTATTCCAATACTTTCGCTCAGCGGTGTCGAAGGAAAGATGTTCCGGCCTATGGCATTGTCATTCAGCTTTGCTATTATCGGGGCTATGATTCTGGGATTGACATGGTTGCCTGTTGCGGCTTCTCTCTTTCTTCGTCCCGAAAAAGAACATAAATTTAATCCATCCCGATGGATCATGAACCTGGCGTACCGCTCCTATACTCCTGCTATGCGGTGGTCGTGCAATCATAAAGGTATTGTTTTAGGAGCAGCTCTGGCATCATTAGTCCTAACTGGATTCGTATTTTCAAAAATGGGTGGTGAATTTGTGCCTACGCTTGATGAAGGTGATTTTGTGATTCAGCCTGTGCTTAAAACAGGGACTTCCCTTTCAAAAACCGTCGAGATGACCACCCAGATGGAGAATATCCTTAAAAAAGCATTCCCTGAAGTGGTTCAAATCGTTTGCCGTATTGGAGCTGCCGAAGTTCCTACCGATCCCATGTCGATGGAAGAAATTGATATGATAATTAAACTGAAGCCACGGAAGGAATGGGTTTCGGCAAAAAGCAAAGAGGAACTGGCCGATAAATTTAAGGAAGCTTTATCCGTAATTCCCGGGGTAGAATATGAATTTACCCAACCCATCGAAATGAGATTCAATGAACTGATCACAGGTGTAAGGGCTGACATTGCCGTAAAACTTTTTGGCGAAGACCTTGACTACCTGAATAAAAAAGCCATTGAAATTAAAAGCTTGGTTGAGGATGTTCCCGGTGCTGCAGATGTTATACTTGAAAAAACTGCCGGACTTCCGCAGATGAGCGTAAAATACAACCGAAGCAGGATTGCCTATTACGGACTCGATTCCAAAACCCTGAACCGATACCTGGCCATGGCTTTCGGGGGCGAAACAGCCGGAATAGTTTTTGAAGGCGAAAAGCGCTTTGATATGGTAATCAGGCTACAAAAACAGGATCGCAAGGATATCGAAAATATACGTAACCTCCAAGTTCCTTTGCCAAACGGAGAACAGATTCCACTGAACGAATTAGCCGAAATCAGCTACAATGAAGGGCCGGCCAAAATTTCGCGCGACAATACGCATCGCCGGGTTGTGGTAAGCGTAAATGTGCGTAACCGCGATTTGCAATCGGTGGTTGAGGATATCCAAAGTAAGATTGACAAAAATATCACCTTGGAACCAGGCAATTACATTTCCTACGGCGGGCAGTTCGAAAACCTGCAAAATGCAACCAACCGGCTTTTGATTGCTGTTCCCATTGCCTTGTTGCTGATATTTATCTTCCTGCATTTTGCCTTTAAATCGTTTAAAGATGCGGTTATGATTTTTACCGCCGTTCCATTAGCTACTGTGGGCGGTGTTTTATCTCTCTGGATGCGGGGAATGCCTTTCAGCGTATCGGCAGGCATTGGTTTTATTGCACTCTTCGGGATTGCGGTATTAAATGGAATTGTGCTGATCGAACATTTAAAAGAACTTCAACATGGCGGAATGAAGGACATGCGTGAACTTATTTTGAAAGGAACCCGCGATCGTTTACGACCGGTAATTCTTACCGCAGCAGCTGCTGCCCTGGGTTTTTTGCCAATGGCTATTTCAAGCGGATCGGGAGCTGAGGTACAACGGCCCTTGGCAACTGTTGTAATTGGCGGATTGATAACTTCTACCTTACTTACCATGATAGCATTGCCATTAATGTTCGAAATATTTAACAATGTAACCGGCATCCAACTCTGGCCTCTAAAATTTATCCGGAAAACAAAACCTGTGTTTGTAGCCTTGGTTTTATTGACATTTTCAACTGTAACTTTCGGACAAACAAAACAGATCAGCCTTGAGGATGCCATTCAATTGGCAATGCAAAACAATAAGGAAATCAATGCGTACGCCTTGAAAATAGAAGAGAGCAACGCGCTTAAACGATCCGCATTTTCGATAGACAAAACGCTGGTCTATTATGGAAAAGACCAGAACAATATTGCCGAAAACGGCTATCCGCTCAATGTTTTTGGTGTGGAACAGAATTTCAGCTTTCCAACTTTATACTCAGCCCAGAAAAAAGCAAATACTATCAGCGTTTCAATTGCTGAAACCGAGTTTTACAAGCGTAAGCAGTTGCTCACAAAGGAAGTTTCACAGGCATGGTACGAAATTATTTATCTGATGAATAAACAAAAGATTTATCTGAAAATTGACAGCATGTACAGTGGTTTTATCCTTGTTGCAGAAAAACGCTATCAGAAAGGGGATATCAGCCGGCTTGATATGCTCAACTCAACAGCTAAACAGCAGCAGATAAATGTGTTACTGAACGAATTAAAATATAACCTTGCGAACGAAAATCAAAAACTGCGTTCACTCATTCAAACCGACAGCACTTTTGAAGTACCAATGCAAAGCATTGATCTGGTTATGATTAAAGAAGTTATTCCTGATTCCACTACCGGAATTCAACTTATGAAAATGCAAACCGATTATCAGAATGCGCTGCTTAAAGTGGAACGTAACCGCTTGTATCCCGATATTTCATTGGGCTATTTTAATGGAACCAATTCCTACACCGATGCTAAAAACTACCAGGGTTTTCAGTTTGGACTTGGCATTCCCCTGTTTTTCAGCGAACAGAATGCAAAGATTAAAGCCGGTAAAATTGCTGTGGAGATAAACGAAAACATGAAGGCCAGCGAATTGTCGATGCTAAAAGCAAAAAAAGCCTCATTGATGAATGAAATCAGAAAATACAAGGAATCCATCGATTATTATAACACTTCCGGGAACCAACTGAGTGAGGAAATAATACGTACAACCGAACGGACCTATACCATGGGCGAAATTGACTTTTTTCAGTTTGTAATGAGTATTGAAAACGCATTGTCAATAACCCGCGACTATTACGAAAATATCACGAAATACAACTTTTTGGTGCTCGAAATCAATTATTTAACCCGATAAAAAGAACTGAAATGAAATCATATACTCTCTTCAGAATTATTCCTTTCGCATTGATTTTGCTGGTAACCGGATGTGGAAAATCAACCAAAACCACTGAAGTTGCCATAACCGAAACAGATCAGTTGATAAAGATTACAGTCAACCAGTTTAAGGCAGACAGTATGGCGATCGGTACAATAAGTACTCAGACTTTTGAGGATGAAGTCCGGTGCAACGGATACGTAACCGCTTCGGCTAACGGAATGGCTCAGGTAGGCACGCCGATTGCCGGAATAGTTGAATCCGTGAATTGTTCGATGGGTAGTTTTGTAAAGAAAGGTCAAACGCTATGCATGATTTCGGGAAATGACCTGATGGCTATGCAGCAGGAATTTACCGAAACGTCAGCCAGGCTCAACCGACTGAAAACTGAATATGAACGGAGTAAATCGCTGTACGATGAAAAGATTGGCGCAGAAAAAGATTTTATTGCAACAGAAAGCGAATACAAGGCCACGAAATCCAAATACCTTTCCTTAAAACTAAGATTAGAACTGCTGAGATTGAATGTTGCAAAGATTGAAACCGGCGATCTTTACGCTTCCTTCTCTGTTATTAGCCCGATTAACGGATATATCACAAAGCAGAACCTTGTTCTGGGCCAGTTTATTGAGCAACAAAAAACATTGGTCGAAATTGTTGATGTAAGCCAGTTGCAGATACAACTATCTGTATTTGAAAAAGATATTGCAAAACTAAAGGCTGGGCAAACGATAAATTTCAGTTCACCCGGCGAAAATTCATTCAATAATAAGGCTACTCTTGTTTCAATCGGCCGGGCTGTTAATCCCGATTCAAAAACAGTTACCTGCATTGCCGCTATTAAAAACAGCAATCAAGCCAACCTTATAAACCAATCGTATATCGAGGCATTGATTGCCGTAAACAGCAGTGATGCAGCAGCATTGCCAAACGAAGCCCTTTTTAAATCCGGTAAAGAATATTACGTTTTGCTTGTTGAGAAATCAGATAACGAAGCTTATTATCTGCGTAAACAAACGGTAACTACCGGTCGTATATCAAAAGGATTTACAGAAATATTGGATGACATCAATCTTTCAAAAGTGCTTGTAAAAGGAGTGTATAATCTGTCATCAGAGTAAAAAAAATCCCTTTTTTAGGTTGCAGCTCCAACCTGAAAAATGTAAAAATGATGAGCAAACCTAGGTTAGCAAACCATTTATACGAAAATGAAAGCGCCGATTATCTGGTGGTGGAGAAAGTAAAGGAAAATAATTAA
>Ga0316612_1000528_pt1 | contig 11583 bp, 13 predicted proteins | sample MIS2016226_MG_FD_207676 | JGI IMG/M metagenome (GOLD analysis project Ga0316612, IMG submission 207676) | Microbial mat bacterial communities from Middle Island sinkhole, Lake Huron, Michigan, United States - MIS.2016.226 | ecosystem: Environmental > Aquatic > Freshwater > Lake > Sediment... | reverse complement strand
TTATGTACCAAAGCAGTTGCTTCTGCAAAATGACTGAAATTAGGTCCAATAACAATGGGAACACCAAAAGTAGCAGGCTCTAAAATATTATGAACACCAGGATTGCCAAAACCACCACCAACGTAAGCAATATCAGCATAACTGTAAATTTTGGTCAAAATTCCGATAGTGTCGATGATAAAAACATCGTAATCCTGTAAGGACGAGACGCCACCTTTCCCTACTTCTGAAAATAAAATTGTTTTTTTATAAATAGAATTTTTCAATTCTTGAATTTGTTCACTTTTGATGTTATGTGGCGCAATGACAAACTTGACTTTTTCGGAAGTTTGATTGATAAACTCGACTAATAATTTTTCGTCTTTTGGCCACGAACTTCCCACGATAATAGTCAAAGTTTCTTTTTTGAAGGATTCAATAAAATCCAAAGAATTATCTTTTTCCAAAATAGTGGCTACTCGGTCAAAACGAGTGTCACCAGAAACGCTTACATTGGTTTTGCCCAATTGCAACAGCAGTTTTTTAGAGCTTTCGTTTTGTACAAAAAAATAAGTAAATGTATCCAACGCTTTTCTATAAAATCCGCCGTACCATTTGAAAAATAATTGATTTTCCCTAAAAATTCCTGAAATCAAATAGGTTGGAGTTTCCAGTATTAGAAGTTCATTCAAATAATTGGGCCAATATTCATATTTGATAAAGAAAACCATTTCGGGATGAACCAGTTTCAAAAATTGTTGGGCATTTTTTTTGGTATCCAAAGGCAAATAAAGCGTAACATCGGCAACGGTATTGTTTTTGCGAACTTCATAACCCGAAGGCGAGAAAAAAGTTATTATGATTTTATGATTGGGAAATTGTTCTTTAATTTTTTCAATCACAGGCAAACCTTGTTCATATTCGCCCAATGAAGCAGCATGAAACCATAAGGTTTTGTCATTTGCTTTGATTTTAGTGGCTAAAATTTCAAAAACAGGTTGTCGACCATCGACAAAAAGCTTGATTTTTGGACTGAAAACAGCAATAATTTTGAGAATAAATGCTGAAAAATGTACGAGAAGGTTGTAAAGGAAAAGCATTAAGGGAATTTTTTGTAGATGTCTTTGCGGTGTTCAAATTGAACAAAAGTAATCACATTGTTATCTAAAACTAACCCAATTCTATAGTTATTTACTTTGATTCTATAACAATTTGAAAATCCAGAAAGCTTTTTTACATTTAATATTTCGGAAAAAGTTACTGCATTCTCTACATTTTCTATTGCTTTATTCAAATCTAAAATCAAATCCGCATTTTTAATTTTTTTTAAAGCTCTTAAATAAGAATTCATGAAAATTATTTCCATTTATTCAAAATTTTGTAAACTTCTTCCTTACTGGCTATCCCAGATTTCATTCCTTCTATCATCATCAATCCCAAATTTCTTTCCACTTTCAATTCATATTCAGGCGAATTCTCATCTATAAAATCAACTTTAGGGTTTATTTTTTCTACTTCAATACCCATTTTTTTGGCAAGATTTACCAATAAATTCATATCTTTTTTTGATTTACTTTTGAATTGAACTGTTTCCATCTTATTTATTATTTAACACAAATATAATAAATTTAATTACAAAAAATAATTCCTATTTTTACACAACCATTTTCAAATCATAATAAGAAAAAATTTGTTTTATTGAAGTTTGAAAAACTGGTTTGAAATGAATTTAATATCAATAAAATGAGATGCTCCTATGCCTCGCAATGACAAAATGAGAAAATTACAAATGGTTGACTTAAAAAGTCAATACGATAAACTAAAAGACACCGTAAACGCTTCAATTCAAGAAGTTCTCGACACCAACACTTACATTAATGGACCACAGGTTCATCAATTTCAAAAAAAACTGGAAGAATATCTCGATGTAAAACACGTTATTCCTTGTGCGAATGGCACTGATGCTTTGCAAATTGCCATGATGGGATTGGGTTTACAACCAGGAGACGAAGTAATTACTGCCGATTTTACCTTTGCTGCCACTGTCGAGGTGATTGCTTTGTTGCAACTCACGCCCGTTTTGGTCGATGTAGATATGGTCAATATGAACATTTCTATCGAAGCCATCAAAAAAGCGATTACACCCAAAACCAAAGCCATTGTGCCTGTACATTTGTTTGGTCGTGCCGCCAATATGGAAGCAATTATGGCAATTGCCAATGAACACAAGCTTTATGTAATTGAAGACAATGCTCAAGCGATTGGAGCCAATTGCAAGTTTTCGGACGGAACTAAAAAGAAAGCAGGAGTAATTGGAAATGTTGGAGCCACTTCGTTTTTTCCTTCTAAAAATTTGGGTTGTTATGGCGATGGTGGAGCGATTTTTACTAATGATGATGCCTTGGCACACACTATCCGAGGAATTGTAAACCACGGAATGTATGAGCGTTACCATCACGATGTGGTGGGTGTAAATTCAAGATTAGACAGTATTCAGGCTGCTGTTTTGAATGCCAAATTACCTTTGTTGGACGAGTATAACAAAGCACGTCAAAATGCCGCCCGAAAATATTCGGCAGCTTTTGAAGGACACAAAAATATTATTGCACCCAGCATTTGCGAAATTTGTGATTGTCACGTTTTTCATCAATATGTATTGCGAATTATTGATGCCGATCGTGACGCATTGATGCAACATTTGCAAGACAAAGGAATTCCTTGTGCCATTTATTATCCAATTCCTTTACATTCGCAAAAAGCATATACAGATTCTAGATATAAAGAAGAGGACTTTCCGGTAACAAATCAGTTGGTGAAAGAAGTAATCGCCTTGCCCATGCACACCGAATTAGACGATGAACAAATTAAATTCATAACAGACAGCGTTTTAGAATTTTTAATTCGTTAAAATATAAATGATATTCTTTTCAACTCAATGCAGTCATTACTTTGAGTATATTTTGCTGGCTGTTGCCAATATAAATTTTGCTGTTAATGATAAATACGGGACGACTCAAAAAAGTATAATGTTCTAAAATATATTTTTTGAAATCGGCTTCGGTCAAAGATTTATTTTTCAAATCCATTGATTTATAAAGTTGTGCTTTTTTGCTAAAAAGTGCTTCATAACTTCCTGAAAGTTGGTACATTTCTTCCAATTCATGTGTCGTAATCGGGTTTTGTTTGATGTCGTGAAAGTTCAAATTATGGTTTTGAGGTAACGCCTTTATAATTTTACGGCAGCTGTCACAGGAAGCGAGATAGTATATTTTGTTCATTTGATTTTGAAATTCTTTGTGCAAATAAAAATCATTTATCACAGAAAATGATTATTTTTAAAAAAATTTTAAAAAAATGCAACAAACAATCGAAATTACTAGAACGAGCAGAAAAATTGTCAGTCAATTTTTGGAAAACCATTCTTTAGAACAGCTCAACAAAATTCCCACAGGCTTCAATAACAATCTTATTTGGAATATTGGACATATTGTTGTAACACAACAATTGTTGGTTTATAAACTTTCTGGTTTGCCTTTGATGGTTTCTGACCAATTGGTGCAACGCTTTAGTAAAGGCGCCAAGCCAGAATTCGAAGCAACCCAAGCTGATGTAGATGAAATCATGACTTTGTTAACTAAAACCATTGATCAAACGATTGAAGATTATGAAAATGGCATTTTCAAAAACTTTTATGAATATCCCACTTCAACGGGTTTCATTCTAAAAAATGTAGAAGATGCTATGGTTTTTAATAATTTTCACGAAGGGCTTCATATTGGAATTATGATGAGTTTAAAAAAGTTTGTTTAGGTAATTCCTAATCCGAAAGGATGTTTTTGGGAAATAAAAAAGGGAGATTTGAATGAACAAACCTCCCTTTTTGAGTTGAAATATGAATTATAATTATCCCAAAGCAGCTCTTTTGAAACCTGTTACAATAAGATTTTTGTCTAAAGATTTTACATAATCAGCAACGCTCATTTTGTTGTCTTTAATGTAATCTTGGTTTACTAAGGTATTGTCTTTGAAGAAACGAGCTAATTTTCCTTTGGCGATATTGTCTAACATGGCTTCTGGTTTTCCCTCTTGACGCAAAATATCTTTTGCGATTTCGATTTCTTTTGCAATAGTATCTGCATCAACACCAGCTTCGTTCAAAGCAATTGGAGCCATAGCTGCTGCTTGCATTGATACGTTTTTCGCAACTTCGTCAGCGCCTGCAACGTTTGCAGATAAGGCTACCAAAGTGGCAATTTTGTTTCCAGCGTGAATATAAGAACCAACAAAAGCGCCATTTAATCTTTCGAATGAACGGATTTCAATTTTTTCTCCAATAACTCCAGTTTGCTCGATTAATTTTTCAGCAATAGTGATTCCGTTGTAATCAGCAGCTAAAAAAGCGTCTTTTGTATCGAAATTCAAAGCCATTTCAGCAAAATCTTGAGCTAATTTTATGAATGATTCATTTTTCCCTACGAAGTCAGTTTCACAGTTAAGAGAAACAATAGCTCCAGTAGTTTTGTCTGCACTAACAATAGCGATAACAGCTCCTTCAGAAGATTCTCTGTCAGCACGGTTTGCAGCTACTTTTTGTCCTTTTTTACGAAGGTTTTCGATGGCTAAATCAAAGTCTCCATCTGATTCAACCAATGCTTTTTTGCAGTCCATCATTCCTGCACCTGTGATTGTTCTTAATTTATTTACGTCTGCAGCAGTAATTGTTGCCATAATATAATGTGTTTAATGTTATAAAAGTAAAAAGTAAAATTCCAAAAAACAAAAAACAAATATCAAATAAATTTCAATTTTTTAAATTTCAAAAACTTTACTTGGTTTTGAATTTTGATTTTGAGTATTATTTGTGTTTTGGAATTTGAATTTTGGAATTTAAAATTGATTTATTCTTCAGTTTCTGGAGTTTCAACTTCGGCAGTTGGCTCCGCTGTTTCCACTTCAACAGCTGGTTCAACTTCTTCGGCTACTGGTGCAACCACAACTTCTTCGGCTTCTTCTTCAGTATTTGCTTCTGGTTGAATATCTGCTTCAGTTCCTCTGTTGGCAAGACCATCAATTACGGCAGCAGTAACAATTGATAATATTTTATCGATTGATTTAGAAGCATCATCATTTGCTGGAATTACATAATCTACCTCTCGTGGGTCAGAATTTGTATCTACCATTGCAAAAACTGGAATGTTTAATTTTTGAGCTTCTTTGATTGCGATGTGTTCCGCTTTGATGTCAACCACGAACAATGCTGCAGGAAGTCTAGACATATCTGCAATTGAACCTAAGTTTTTCTCTAATTTGGCACGAAGACGATCTACCTGCAAACGCTCTTTTTTAGAAAGAGTCATGAATGTTCCGTCTTTCTTCATTTTATCAATAGTAGCCATTTTTTTAACAGCTTTACGAATAGTTACGAAGTTAGTCAACATTCCACCTGGCCATCTTTCAGTGATGTAAGGCATGTTACAAGCTGCTGCTTTGTCGGCAACGATGTCTTTTGCTTGTTTTTTGGTAGCTACGAATAGTATTTTTCTACCTGATGCTGCAATTTTTTTCAAAGCTTCGTTAGCTTCTTCAATTTTTGCTGCTGTTTTATATAGATTGATAATGTGAATTCCATTACGTTCCATATAAATATAAGGAGCCATATTTGGATCCCATTTTCTAGTCATGTGTCCGAAGTGAACACCTGCTTCTAGTAATTCTTTTACTTCTACTTTGTTTGACATTTTTTGTTTAGTTTACGTTCTGTTGATTAGCAATGTTTTTTTAAGATTTCAGATTTCAGATTTCAGATTTCAGATTGTTTAAAAACTTCCAACTTCTAACTTCTAACTTCTAACTTCTACAAACCATTTAGATGCTAAACTAATTCTCGCCTCAACGAGCAACAACAACATTGTTTTTAAATATTTATGCTGAAATTTTTTCAGCATTTCTTTTAAACTGAAGTATATCAGTTTCTTTTTTGTGAAATTCAGTTTCTGTTCTTGAGAATCTGAAACAAGTTCAGATTGAAATTCAGATTGAATATTAACGTTTAGAGAATTGGAATCTCTTACGAGCTTTTTTCTGACCGAATTTTTTACGTTCAACCATTCTTGGGTCTCTTGTTAATAAACCTTCTGGTTTTAAGATAGCTCTGTTTCCTTCGCCAACTTCACACATTACTCTTGCCAAGGCCATTCTTACGGCTTCTGCCTGTCCAGTTGAACCACCTCCGTAAACGTTCACTTTTACATCATAGTTGCTTACATTTTCTGTCATAGACATGGGTTGTAACACTTTATATTGTAAAGTTGCAGTTGGGAAATAAGTTGCGAATGGTTTTTTGTTTACTGTAATTGTTCCTGTTCCTTCAGAAACATATACACGTGCAACAGCACATTTTCTTCTACCGATTTTGTGAATTACTCCCATTACTTAAGATCGTTTAGGTTAACAGTTTTAGGTTTTTGAGCGCCTTGTTTGTGCTCTGATCCTACAACAACATTTAAATTTCTGAAAAGCTCTGCTCCTAATTTGTTTTTAGGTAACATTCCTTTTACTGCTTTTTCTACTAATAATGCAGGGTTTTTTGCCTGTAATACTTTAGCAGTTAAAGTTCTTTGTCCTCCAGGATAACCAGTGTGACGAATGTATGTTTTTTCGTCTAGTTTGTTACCTGTAAGGTTGATTTTTTCTGAGTTGATAACAATTACGTTATCTCCACAGTCCACGTGGGGGGTATAACTTGGCTTATACTTACCTCTAAGAATCATAGCGACCTTTGATGCAAGACGACCTAAGTTATGACCGTCAGCGTCTACCACAATCCATTCTTTGGATGCGGTTGCTTTGCTTGTCGATACTGTTTTGTAGCTTAATGCGTTCACAATAATTTATTTTAATTAAACATTCCATTCCCTCCCGAAACTTCGGGAAAGGGAGCGCAAAAGTACAATTATTTTTTTGAAATACAAATTGTCATAAAAGTTTATTTTTTATTCCTTTTTGTGCTGAAAATCAATTGGATATTTGAAGCCAAGTACATTTACCTTTTCTTGAATTGCAGTTCAATGCAGAGTTTATATATTTGCAATGTCTTTATTGGAAATAAAATTGTAATTTCAACGTTTTTAAACCAATTGTTTGTTATTGAATGCTTTTTTTGAATCAATAATAAAGATAAATGAACTCACAACCTATTTTGGATTGAATTCATTTGAAACCGAAAGTCATTAAATATTTACCTATGAAAGCCAAAGCTACCCTAAAACAAATCGCCAAAGAACTAAATGTTTCTGTTTCTACTGTTTCAAAAGCACTTAATGATAGTCCTGAAATTAGCGAACAAACCAAAACTAGAATTAAGGAATATGCGAAGCTAAAGAATTATAAACCCAACATAATTGGTCTAAACCTTAAAAACAGAACAACCAAAACCATTGGTGTAATCATTCCAAACATCCTAAATTCTTTTTTCGCCAAAGTCTTTAGCGGAATAGAAAAGGTTGCCGACCAAAAAGGATATAATGTAATTATGTGCATTTCGAACGAATCCTTAAAAAAAGAGTCAACCACGTTAGATATGTTGAGTAATGGAACTATAGACGGTTTTATTTTATCTATTTCAGAGGAAGCTCAAAAATTAAATCAATACAACCATTTTAAAGATATCATAAACGAAGGGGTTCCGATTGTGATGTTTGACCGAATTGCCGACGAGGTGGATTGCGACAAAGTAGTAGTAGATGATTTTGATTCGGCACTTAATGCTACACAACATTTGATAAATACTGGCTGCAAAAACATCGCCTTATTTTCTTCTATTGATAATTTAAGTATTGGAAAATTGAGGGTTGACGGATATTTACAAGCCTTGAAAAATAATGCTATTGCCGTAAATCCCAACCTGATTATCAGAACAGATTCTGAGGATGATTTGAAAGGGAAAATTGAGCAAGTTTTTGATAATAATACCATTGACGGCATTTTTGCTTTGGACGAAAACGACTCTGTCGCTGCATTGCGAATTGGACTTAAAAAAGGCTATAAAATTCCGGAAGAATTATCCATCATCGGTTTTGCCGATGGAATTCTTGCTTCCAGAAGATTATCGCCTAGTTTATCTACTTTAAGTCAATATGGTGTGGAAATTGGTGAAGTAGCTGCCAATGTTTTAATCAAAAGATTAGAATCTAAAGAAGAAAACCTGCCTTATGAAACTGTGGTGATCAAAACACAGTTGAGAGAAAGGGAATCCACAAGAAAGTTGTAAAACATTAATCTTGAATATAGGTTTTATTTCCGTTTTTGTTGATGTAATATTTACCTCCTCTTGGCCCTGTATAAACTTTCTTGCCATTATAACTTCCAGTAACTTTATCTGGAGTTTTGGGCGCTTTTTCGTTGGTTTCTTTGTAAGTTGGTTTCTTTTTTGAATTTGCTTTGGTGAGTTTTTCGTCTTTTATTTTTGCTTCTATTTTGTTAGCTTCTGATTTATTTTGATTTTTTAGAGTAGTCGTTTTCGCTTTAACCTCTTTGTCAAAATCATAGCCTGATTTCTTTTTTTTGGTTTCTTTTTTGATTTCTTTTTTGGTTTCTTCTAATTTCGCCTCAATTTTTTTGGCTTCTGATTTGTTTTGTTTTTTTAGAGTAGTAGTTTTTACTGGAACTTCTTTGTCAAAATCATAACTCGATTTCTTTTTTTTGGTTTCTTTTTTGGTTTCTTTTTTAATAGCAGTTGATTTAGAAACTGCCTCTTTTTTTGTGGTTTTTACAGGAACCTCTTTGTTATAATCATAACTCGATTTCTTTTTTTTGGTTTCTTTTTTGGTTTCTTTTTTTGTGGGTTCTTTTTTTGTTTTTGAATCTTGTGCATAGAAAGTTCCTGAAAACAAAATAAGGAAACATAATACAATTAGTTTTTTCATAATGTGTTGATTTTAAGTTTGAAAAATAAAGTTAGTAAAAATAGGTTTACCATTTGATTTTTTATGAGAATTTTTTTTGGAAAAATTTTATAAATGGTGCTTAAACCATATATTTAGATTGAAAAATTTCTTTTTACTTATAAATGTTATAAATTATTATATCTATGAAGTGTTAAAAAACGCGAAAGAAATGCAATCAAATTGCCTTTTTTCAAACTAAATTTGAGTCCAATAAATTCAATCTGTTATTCATCTGTTTTTTTAAAATAAGTGGACAAAACTTTTTCTACTTTATTGTTTTCAAAATAGATGTATATAAATTTTTTTTTGAAAATATTACTGTTTTGACTCAATCGATACATCCAAACATTGCTGTAATCGGAATTAAGAGAATCGCCAAAAATAGCCTTAATATCAGGTTTATTTAAACCTTTTAATTTATCAAAATTATCTGAATATAACTTTAAGCGGTCTTGTGATTGTTTGATAGGCAATTGCTCAAAAATACTGCTCAAATCTTTGTTTTTGGTAGATTCTTCAATAATCTGATCTATCTTTTTGCCTAAATTAAATTCATCCATATTTATATTGTTTTCTATTATTTCAGATGCTAAAGCTAAATATTTTTCTGCTCCAATACAAGTGGCGTCATACTCTATAATTGTTTTTTCATGAACTTGAGACTCAGCTAACGTTACATTCCTGGGAATTATCGTTGAAAACACTAAAGCTTCAAAATTCTTTTTGATTTCATTGACTATTAAATTTGAAAAATTTAACCGTTTGTCATACATCGTGATTAAAATCCCTTCAATTTCTAGGAAAAAGTTATAATTTTTTTTAATCGCCTTGATTGTTTTAAACAAATTAGATAAACCATGTAGTGCAAAATATTCGCATTGAATAGGAATTAAAACAGAATTTGAAAAACATAAAAAACTAGTCGTAATAAAATTTACCGATGGACCGCAATCAACAATAATATAATCATATTTTGTCCTCAGGTAATCCAATGCCAATTTGAGTTCATGATTGGTGCCATGCAGATTTTTACCATTAATTTCTAAACTCGCTAGCATAATTGTTGTAGGTAATAAATGTAAGTTTGGCGAGTTTGTAACGAATGGCTCTATTTCAATTCCATTAGAAAAATTAAATAATGCTAACGTAAAGGTTCCTGTATGTTTTGGCAAAGCACCAAAAGCACTTGTTGTATTTCCTTGTGGATCGGCATCAATAATTAATGTTTTCTTTTCTAAAACGGCTAAACTTGCGGCAAGATTTATGGAAGTAGTTGTTTTTCCTACTCCTCCTTTTAGGTTTGTAATTGAAATTATTTTGCCCATTTAACCTGCATTTTAAATTTAATATTTTTATAATGTCCCATCCTCAAAATTATTTCTGCCCAAATCAACAAAAATTATTTTGCAAAATTAGTCATTTCTTTCTCATTCAAGCCATTCAATTAAAATACCAAAAAAAATTGATGCTTTTTTATGTTTTTCTCAAAACAATTTTTTCGTTTTGCTTTCTATATTTGTTGGTAAGTCAGGATTTTTTTTAGGTTTATATGATTTTTTTAATTTTTTAAAAACCCCAATTCATAAACCATTGGTTGCAATTTTTCGCTTAATGTTTTATACACTTCTTCAAAAGGTTTGAAAGATACTGGCAGAAAATCGCCACTTTCGTTTCTCTTTTTCAAGGCGTTTCTTATTTGATACCAACCTACATCGGCACGATTGAGTTTTAGTTCTTCTCGAACAGTTCTTACATCGGTATTTGAAAAATAAGCCTGCCATAATTTTTTGCCTTCTGCTAAAACAGCTTTGGCTTCGTGGGATTGCTTCGTTCCTCGCAATGACTGTACCATAAAATCAGATTCAAAACGATCTGTTGCTCCAACTTCTTCTTCGGTAAAAGGTATAAAATGATTGACTATTGACCATTTTTTATTGTTCCATTCTAGGTCGTTGGCACTGGCGGTGAGATTGCTTCCGTTGAATAACATCCAAATTAAACAATCGGTAGCAAAACAAGGGGGCATGCCCCCTTGTTGAAATGTGGGTTGCAAAAATTGGTCTCGGTCGTTGAGCCAAGTGGGTTTTATAACTCTACGAACGGTAAAAACTATTGCGGCTTGCCAAAGGTTTTCTTCGTTTACATAGAATCCATCTCCTTGACCATAAGGAGAAGAAAATAAAACAGTTTGTTGATTAGCATGTTGCAAATCATTCTTACCGCAATACATATAAGCAATAGCTTTATCTGACCAACAATTTACTCTTGGAGCTGAAGTTGCAGGAGAAATTGCATTTTTCATCGGTAAAACTAATTGACTATTCTTCTTAGGTCTTTTTAACCAAATATTTAAAAATGATTTATTTGGTAAATTATAAAATGATTTCTCGCCTATGGGTTGGGCATTTTTATCTAATACATCTGTACTAATTTCAATAAAATCTATTCTTTCAGTAGAAAGCATATCTGTTTTCCAAACCAAAAAACCAATCGGAAAATTTCCTTTCAAGCCATCGAATGATTTACTATGAACAACAGCTAGAGTTTCGTTGGGTGCGAAGCACCAACAATGAAACTCCTGTTGAACGAAACCGATTACGCTAGCGTCCTGCTTATGGAGTTATCGAAAAGAATTTAGGAAGAATTACAAGAGGCAAGT
>Ga0316612_1000523_pt1 | contig 11624 bp, 11 predicted proteins | sample MIS2016226_MG_FD_207676 | JGI IMG/M metagenome (GOLD analysis project Ga0316612, IMG submission 207676) | Microbial mat bacterial communities from Middle Island sinkhole, Lake Huron, Michigan, United States - MIS.2016.226 | ecosystem: Environmental > Aquatic > Freshwater > Lake > Sediment... | reverse complement strand
GAACTCAATGAGATGTTTTTCAATCGCGAGTATGAGTTGTTCCTTGGTGGACAGAAGTTCGATGCTGGTATCAAGGTCGCCCTTGACAATGCAGCGATGACTTTCGCCGCGAACACTCCCTACTTTGGCACTTCGTTCGTCTTGCTCAAGAAGCCTGAGCTCGTGCAGATCCTGACGGCAAACGGGCACGATGAAGCTGAAGCCAAGGAAATGATCCTCAACAGCGGGGCAACTTCGAACGATGCATCGGACGAAGACACTGACCTCAAGGCCCTCCAGCGAATCTTGGAGTTGACGAAGGATGCCAACGAGGCCCGTAAGAAACAGGTCATTAAGGAGGAGGCTTTCAAGGCATGGGTCGCAAAAGCCCGTCACATTGGGTACATTACCGGCGAACCGGGGAACAAGAAAATGTTTCTGGAGATTCAGGGGCCCTCCTCTTTCCCTGATCGGGGTAAGCAGGCCAAGAATCAAAATCAGAAGATTTCCAGGGAAGACGTTGGGAACCCGGAGCACCAGCTTCTGTGGGACGCCGTGGGTGACGCGGGTCCTAACACCGAGGGTGACATCCCGCGCTATTATGACGCCAAGAACAAGCCGCTTCTCCAGCCCGGGACTGGTAAGGCTTACAATGATCTCGTGGGGATCAAGCGGGATGGTTTCCTCCGGGAGGAGGTTCTCAAGCCCGGCATGTTGGTCCAGTGTTCCATTGGCATGCGCATTGCATTCAAGAAGGGAGAGCCCAATGCGGGCACTATCAAGGCCGTTGCAATGTTCGGCAAGGGCATCACGGTTCACTACATGTCTGAAGAAAGTGCCCGACTGGTCGCCCGTGATCAGCATGTTACCGAGGACTATGGGTTCGCCGATGTGCCCAGTGACTTTTTTTCTTAAACAGTTTTTTTTTTTACTTTTACTTTTTTACGAAACCGAAAAGAGTCCCTTTCCAAACTCACCGGGGGCAAGACGAGGAGGAACAACTTCTGCCTCTTCGATGATGGGCGCAGAATAGGTCCGCTTGGGACCCTGAGGAGCATTGGTAGTGCCCGTGGCGACCTCGGCAAGGAAGGAGTTCCTGAAAATGCCGCTAGCAGAGGAATCATAGGAGGCCTTGGAAGAAGCACCGGCGGAGCTCAGGCGGTGGTTCACCCAATCAAGGGCCGTGTTCCGGCTGGGCGGGAGACCCTTCTTTTCGCGACGCTTCGACTCGCGCTCCTCGAACTGGGCGATCCTCGACTCAAGGGACGTGATGTGCGCCGCCGCCGTCTCATCATTGGCCAGAATCTCCTGGAAGAGCTGGGGTTGGGTGTTAGACAATTGGGACATGTGCTCCTGAATGCGCTTCACATCGGGCGGCACCGACACCTTCATTCTCTGCAGGTTGGCAAGCCACTTCTGGGTCGCCTGCTCGGTCTGGGCCTGCTTCTCAGCCTCCAGCTGCTTGGCGCGGTTGCTAATCTGCTCGGCCGCAAGATCGGTCTGGCCCAACTTTCGCAGAGCTTCGACCATGCGTCGGAAGGCCTCATCGCCTGTCATTCCACTCTTCTTCAAACTGTCAACAATGGCGTCCGTGTCCATAGAGTCGAAGGCGTCAAGCGAACCGTCCGCAGAAGCGGAGGCAGATTCCGGCTGGGATGGCGGTGCTGCGCCTCCAGGAGGTGCAGAAAAATCCTGAGGTGCGGATGTCGAGGGAGGTGCTTGGCTCATTTTTGAATTGGTCAAAAGTTCGTTTTTTGGCAAATCTTCTTGTTCAAAATAGTGAATGATATCACAATTTGGTCGATTACCTTTTTTGGTCAAACTTACTTCTAATGGGATCCGACTTTGAACCTTTGTTCCATCCTCATTAAAATGCATCGAAAAAAAATGGGTCAGTGACAGCTCTCGGACATCACCACTGCGGACCCTAGAGCGCAACTCTTCTTCCTCGGGGTTAATCCGGCCCCAGATGTGTTTCGTGTTGTCCATCTTGTTGGTGTAAGAGTAAAGAATCTTGCCCACGGGCTTGTCCCAGTTGTGGTTGTCGTAGAGCGGGTGGTTCGCGAGATTCATCTCGAGCGCATGGCGTTCGCTAAAGTCGTTCGCCGGCCGGCGCTGGAGAGGCTTGTTTGTCGACTCTGGTGTTGTTGTTGTTTTCGGCGGAGGTAAGATTCGACCCACAAAGAACATTTTTTGTTTTTTGTTTTTTTTTGTAGCGAGCAAAAACCTCACACATCAACTTTCTTATTGTGTGTGTGTTCCAACGTAACCAAAAAAAAAAATCATTCTCGAAGTTTTATAGTTTTTTTTTATAAAAAAACAAAAAAAAACACCAAGAAGAAAAAAAGAAAAGAAATGTCAGGTCCCAATCAAGGGTATCTTGCCGGACTGGGGAACTATCCCCAGTTCAACCCCTTGATGCCGACCCAGGTCAACGCGGACACCAGGAATGCCATGGTGCCGTTCAATTCGCCTCGCAACATGGTGAACCCACCCTACCAGGGAGTCCCCCGTACCGGAGACACGTTGCATAAGGCCTATGAGAATGAGGTCGCTCAGGCAACGGAGTTTGTTTACTTCAAGGTGGCCGACACGACGGGGTGGGCCTTTGATTTTGCTGCACGCATCCCGACCAACGCAATGGAGACACAGATCACCATCTACACCATGGCGGACTACGTCTTTGACCGAACGGCCGAGTTGACGACTCCGCGTTTCCTCGACTTCAAGGAGGAGACTTACAAGTTCCGCATCGACCACTGGCAGCTCGGTGTTGAGATGTATGAGGAACACCTCGCGACACCCAGTGGTGCCCAGGAGTTGCAGCGGAAGTTGATGGGTCTCTCCAATGCGGCCGTCCTCACCCAGGAGCTCATGATCAAGGCCGCCGTCATCAATGCGCCCAACTACTGGCTCCAGCAGTACCACATGACCCAGCGTTACAACAGCGTTTACGATGCGACGGACATTTGGAGGAAGAGCTTCGGTGCCATTACGAAGGACAAGGATGGTCTCAACAAGATCAACTCGATGCTCGACCTCATCTGGAAGAACTCCCCCCGCCAGCCCAAGATCAACATGTGCGTCATCCCCCGCCGGGCCACGACACAGATCCAGTGGCATCCGGCCAACACGGAGGCCTGGCGACGAGGCGATGCAGTGGCTGAGCGCAACAAGCTGGCCACCCCGCTGGAAATGGTCCAAGGTCTTCTCCCGTACCCCGTGTACATTGACAAGGAGTTGAACCCCGAGAATACCAACAGCCAATACCCCGTCGACGCCTTTAAGCGCACGGCCCACCTCGGACAGTTCACCATCCTCGAGAACACGGACGACGGACCGCTTGAGCACGGATATCCTATCCCCGCCATCCGCAAGCTCACCATGCCCGAGAACGAGATGACCACCTTCACCGCCAGGGAGTTGCTCGACAACTGCCATCGTTTCGGCAGCGATGGAACCGTCAAGGACTTCACCGAGAAGATTGTCAACATGGGCCCAAATGACGAGAACAAACCCAAGAACATTTGGGATTCTCTGCAGTTCCAAGAGGCCCTCATTGACCCCTTTGTGTACCTCTACCAAGGTGAGCGCGGAACCAAACTGCAGATCTGTGAGCTCTGGGGTGAGCAAAACACCCGCCACCGCCCCGAGGAACACGACGTTGAACAGGGTTTGAAGTTCGCCCAGAACTGTGGGTTGTCCACGCACGAGATTGAGCAGTTGGACGTTTTGATGCAAGCGGCCGACAATCTTGCCGAGATCCCAGAACGGGATGGAGCTGGGTTTGCCACCACCACTGCAGTCTTTGTCAGGACTTATCGGTTGGTGGTTAAGGACCGCGTCACCAATGTGCCCGTGGCTGATCCGGAGTGGGGTGGTGCTTATTTGGACGGTGAGGCATTTTCGAATAATTCTTTCGGGAGATTGACTACTGCTCGGACAGCACAGGCAGGAGTTGATCGGACAGATGACGACGCAGTCGAAGCCGCCGATACTGAGGTGGCTGCTGCCGAAGCGAATCTGGCCGCTACCCATTTCACCCCCTATGGATTCTCGGGAATTTTCAGCGTCATGTCTCTTTTGCGAAATCTGAACAAGGAACAACGCGAAAACTTGAACAAGATCTGGTACTATGGTCCCCGCTTGGAGTATGAAGTCTGCCGCACTGCCCTCCGCAAGCTCTGGAAGAAGGTCGAGAGCGCGTTCCCCGAGCTTTCCGTCAAGAATGAAGCCAGTGTCCCCTCCTTTGCGCGCACTGGCAAGAAGCACATTGACGAGATGATCTCGGTCTTCCGCGGCCTCTTTGAAAGGGTTCGTCATCCTGTGTGGGCGATTGCAGATCCGATTAACACTGGTAACATATCGGTGGGAGGGCTTGGGGCCGCCGACAACGACTTTAACGCCTGGTTGCGTTCTGGTGCTGCCAATCTTGCCGGATTTGAGCTTGTTCGGTGGCTCAGAGACGACAAAGTGGGGTTCCGAGATACGGTCCAACGGGGTTATGCAACGTTGGACACGGGTGACCGCGGCAATATTCTTGAACAAACGGCTCAAATTGGCGCGGGGCTTTTGGAGATTCGCGACTTCAGTGCAGGGCTTTCTGCTGCTGCTGTTGATGCTGCTCGTGGTGGTGGTGCTGATGCTGCTGCTCAAGCACTCGTAGCCTCGCATCACCTCGTCGCTGTTGCCATGCTTGCCCAATATGTGATCAAGCAGTCCTTGAAGTCTACAGTGGCCAGTCCTGTTCCCCTCACGCAAAACATGTTGGTCAACTTTTACGATGCCGGTCTCCGTTTTGCCGAATCTCGAGGCGAAACAGCAATCGTGGTCGCTGCTCCTGGCCATCGAACCCGTTATGGTGACAATGCTGACCGAGAACTCGTCAATACCCGTTTGTCAGTGTGGAGAGAGGCCTTTAACGCTAGTGGTAAGATGAAACGCGTTGGTGCTGATCCCGAGTTTGTCGCCACTAACGCTCGCGTGGGCGATGTCCCCCTTCAAGGCGATCGTGATAACGACAATGCCTTTGCCCAAGCCAGACTGCGTGCCCAGACTGCTGCGGAGTATGCTAGAAGGGGCCGCGCGTCGCGATATGCAGCTATCGACAACAACAACAATGAGCCTACCAACCTTGACTCTGGAAACTTTGGTCGTGACCCCAGGCAGTTCATTGATGCCCGCCGAGCCAACGAGATTGACGGACCTTTCCTTCGCACTGTGGCCTTTGGTGAGAACGGAGAAGTCGACACACAGCTTCTCGACCGCGGTGACATGGCCCGCCGAGCCAACTACATTATGGACAAGTTGGTCAACAACCGCATCGCCCTCCTCGGAGCCTTCTGCTTCATTTTCTCGCGCATCAGCCGACAGGCATGCCACGCTTTGTTGGACAATGGCCTGCGCCTCCCGATGAACTTCAAACTCGATTGGCCGTTTATCCGGATCAACACATACGCCATCCTCTTTGCCCAGGGAGGAGCCGAGACGTGCCAGCTCAGGTACGGGTTCACTCGGGCCACCAACCCCAGCGACGGCATGCACATGATGCAGCACATCAACTTGGTCACCACCATGGGATGCGCCGTGATCAACCCGGCCAACATTGTGATCATCCCCGATGCAGCCCTTGCGGGTTACGAGAGCGGTCTTTCCTCCAAGTTCATGAAATCGCCCCGGGAGTACAGTATCCAGGGTGGTCGAGGTTTCGATATCGCGGCCGAACAGCACGACGGATGCTTCGTTGTCGATTTGCCCGTCACCTACACCCGAAGCTCGGTGCTGCGAGATGGCCACAACCCCATGCCCCTGTTTGGACGACATGACGCCGCTGTCTATGTCGGAGTGTATGCTTCCCGAGACAAGATCTTCAACCCCGCGGAACCCCACTTCCCCACGTGGTACGCTTACAACGTCAACTACGGCTGGACGAACGTCAACCAGAATTCCAAATACGATGCCCGTACGTATCGTCACCTCAAGGAGAGCAACTTCGTCCCGGGCACCATGTTCCTCTGCCGCACCCAGACGTGGAACGCGGCTGAGAACCGGTTCACCTATGACAATGGAACCCGGGGCACGGGTCCGCTCGATTTCGTCGATCCCGAGAAGACGGACTTCAAGGCCATGATGGATGGCACGGTCGACTTCAAGGATTCGTATGCGTCTTTCCATGCGTGAAAACACACACACACATTAAAAAAAAACCTCATTTTTTCAAACAAACAAAACCAAAACATGGCATCCGAAGGCCTGACTCTGGAAGCTTTGCACATTGCAACGGTCTATCTGAAGTCTGAAAACGAGAGGCTCGAACGAGAGAACGCGGAGCTGAGGGCCGACCGTGGCCGCATCTATGTGGTCTGCATAGACCGTGAGGAAGATTTCTTTACCGATTTTGAGCACTACAAGCATTTTATTATCCGTTTTGCAACGGAAAACGAAATGGCGAATGTTTTGGCTCATGTGCAGTCAAACAAGTTTTCGCGGGACACTCCTAACTTTTTTTACGACCCTCATCGTCGGGGCCGGGAGGGTATTCGTGGCTACTATGCGGTTCCGCGGACACGGCCATTCGAAGGGACATGGAGAGAGTATTATGATGATTATGCGCATCATTGGGGATATGAAATACGTCCCTAACGCGCGCTTTTCTCCATGCATAATTTAAAAAACAAAAACAAAAAACAAACAAAATGGCCGCGGATTGGCGCAAGGGCGACCCTGATTACCGCGTGTACATTGACAATTCTAGTCTCATGAGAAAGTTCCGGGAAGAAGAATGGATGGCGTTGACCGGGGACGGTTTCAAACACGTTGAAAAAATTGCGGAGCCCTTCACTAACTGGTGGGTGGAGGATGGGTATGAGACCGGCAAGTTCTACTTTAGGGATCCGATGACCGAGGCCGAGATCAGGGACGCAGCGCGCGACTGGGCCTTCAAACTGAAATACTTGCTCGAAAAGATGCGCAGTACACGCTACGGCTGGACTGAATGGTTCGTGTGCAAAGAATGTGAAGACTCCAGTGGTTTCCAACGCAGCGACGCGCTAGTGACTTTTGGGCACATCGTGGAAAAGCACCCGCCTCCACCCTTGGTCAAGAGTGCCAAAAAGTGTTAAAAATACAAAAACTCCTCCCTAATGCGCGCGTTTCTCCATGCATAATTTAAAAAACAAAAACAAACAAACAAAAAATGGCCGCGGATTGGCGCGAAGGCGACCCTCCTCACCGCGTGTACTTTGACAATTGTTATCTCATCAATAAGTTTACCAGAGAAGAACTTAAGGCGTTGGACGACGATTTGGAACACATTGAAAAATTTGATGGGCCCTTTGCTTGCATCTGGACGAGGGAAGTGAACGAAAGCGGCCGCTTCAACTTGATGGTTCAGATGACCGAGGCCGAGATCAGGGACGCAGCGCACGACTGGGCAACGAGGCTGAGAGACGCGGCCGGTAAGATTGGCAGTTCACACTGCATTATCAACGGCTTCTTGGGGCCCACTGAATATTTCTTGTGCAGAGAATGTGAACCATTTGACAGTTTCCGACCATCGGACGCGGCAGTGACAGTTGCGCACGTCATGGAAGAGCACCCGCCTCCACCCTTGGTCAAGAGTGCCAAAAAGTGTTAAAAATACAAAAACTCTTCCCTAACGCGTGCCTTTGACTGTATTCAACGGTTCTGCACGAGTAAACGTAAGTCTAATATCGAACATCTTTTCAACACGAGGGGTATGTGCAAAACCTGGTTTAAGCTTAGTTCTATCGGTTTTCCCGAAATAATCATGGGAATAAGATTGAGGCTCATCCAGCGATGGCTTTATCTTAACGTTTTCGGGGTCCAGAAAAAACATGAACCCCTCGTCCACCAGCATCTGGGCGCATTCCAACACCATTCCCGACAAGATGACGACATGGCCCTTGGGTATCTCAGCGCGAAACACCACCACAAAGTTTTTTCCAAAATTTTTTATGCTTTCCGTGGGTTCCAACAGCGCCTCTTTAATCCTAGGCCTAAAGATCTTATCGTAAAACGATCTCTTTTCCTTCGCAACGTTTTCTTCGTACGCGAGGACCAACTCGTTAAGGTCAGCCATTTTTTTTTTGTTGTGTTTTTTGTTTTATGAAGGAAGGGCTGAAAATTTTACAATTTGATCGGCAGCCGCAATCATAGCCATGGGGTTGACTGGTCCAATTCGGCGAGTGTGGACGACGAGTCTCCTCTCGCTCACATAGGCATCAACTTCGTCAATGTAGCCAAAAAGCTCGTCCACCATCTCGACGATTTCGGACCGAGTGCGGTTCCCCATAAGGACGGCGCCACCATTCTCATAGACGATGATGATGGGGTTCCTGTCGCTCGTTTTGGACGCGACGGACGTAATGATGGCCCCTCCGATGCACCGCTTGCCTGAAAGCTTTTTCTCAATAACAGGATTGGTGTACACACACTGCGGCCCAAGTCTGTCCTTCAGGATGTCAAGGGGGAACGGGCGACCTACATCGATGCATGCGACCATATTGACCACCTCGAAATCGCGGACCTTCAGTTTGAGCCGGAAATTACGATTCAGTTGCTCAGTGAACCGATAGGCACACAAGAGGGCCTGTTCGGGCGACTTGTATCCAATCTGGACCACTTTGCCCGTGTTATGGATACCCACCTTGGTACTTCCAAAGTAGGGGTATTCCTCGAACGTACTTGAAACAGAGGGCATTCCCATTGAAGTGGGGCCAGAGAGTGTCATGCTGCATCTTCCATACTCTGCTAGGAGCGGCAAATTGATTTTGATCCTGCTGTTGTTTTCATTGACCAGATAGTGACGCGTTGTCACATTGTGTATGGTTGCCGTGGTATTTCTTGAACAATAGATACTGTTGACTTCGATACATCCGTCCTCCATATTCTGTTGTTCAACGTCATAAACTTCGGAGACTTCCTCCCCAGAGTCACTTTCATTTGAAAACATTTTGTGTGAAAAACAAACAAAAAATGGCGTTTATGCGTGCTGGTCTCGGAGAAGACAAGTCTGGCAAGAAGACATCCTCTAAGGGCTGGAAGAAGCCCACTCCCCTTGAGGCTTCCAAGGCAGCTTTTCTTGAACTATCCAAGACAAAGGACGACCTTAAACCCAAGGTCTGCCACTCTGAACTTTACCAACCTGATGGCTGCCAGTCGAAAGACTGCAAGTTTGTTCATCTCGACCCCGACTTTTTTTTCGCAGAGCGGCTAAATCTCGGAAGAGCTCACGCCGAAGAGATGAGAGAGAAAGCAAAGGGAAGAGTTTGTGACGACGGCTTCTCCTGCTCTGGAAAGGGGAAGTGGTGCAAGGAGGCTCACCCCTACGACCCCATTCAGGCCGAAACTTTTAAGTCGGGGGCCCACATGAAGCCAGTGTTTCTGGTTGACAACCCTGGTCCCATTGAGGATCAGGGTTTCACCGACCAGCAGTTGCTTTGGATCTTTAATGCTGAAACGCTCGCGTTTGGTCGTTCATTGGTGAGCTGACAATAAAGGAAGCTTTCCGTCCTGAGTAACAATGATTCGGTCCTTGTCCCCTGTGCCCGCCCAGGCCTCGGCCATGCGCAAGGCTGAAAACAGTTCTTTCTTGTCGTTAATAGACGACTCTTCCCACAACTTCAACAAGCACCTCTCTTGCATCAACTCTGCATCCGCATTCATCTTTGCGAGCTCCAAGGCATGGCCGGCCTTGATGAGGCTGGCCTTGTGCTGCATGTTCTCAAGCTCCATCTCGGCCTCCATCATCAGCTTGCGAGTGGCCGTGGTTCGGCGAGACACCTCGAGATCCGTGTCCGCCTTGAGTCGGGCCCGGATTCCCTCTTGGACGTCCGAAGCAGCATTCTCGGGGATCTTGACCTGTTCAATGCGAACCGCCAAAATCTCAACACCATAGTTGTCCTTGGAAGACCTGAGAGACTTGCCGTCAATCTCCTTGATGGTCTGCAGGTTAACGAAGGGAGTTTGTGCCAGCTTCGCGCGGATCGCAGTGTCAATCAGTCGAGCCACGGCCTCCTTCAGGTTCTCGTTGGAGGTACACGCCCTCGCGACGTCCACAATCTGCCACTCGGCCACCGTGTTCACCGAGACCGTCACGCCGTCCGCCGTCGACACGTCGAGGAAGCCCGGGTCATAGATCCTGCGATTCATCTTGATCGCAACCTTCTTCGTCTTCTTCTCCGTCTTGGCCCCGTCGTAGGACCACCTGTGGCTGAAGGACCTGAACCAAAAAGGGACCAAATGGGGCCCCGTGGTGAGGACCTTCAGCTTGCCCGTCATCATGTGTTCGTACACATGCACACGGTTAAACGGAACAATCACCACGTTCAGCACGAGCAACAAAAAGGCACCAACAAGGATGATCCATTCGATCATTTTTGTTTTTTTTCTTTTTGTTAAAGAAAAAAAAACTTAACTTATGATCACAATGATTTTTAACTTATGACCACAAGGAAAAACTGGAGGACCATGACGACCAAAAGAAAAACTTTGCGCTGCTTGTTCAACGCGTCGTTTTCTAAGATGTCACCACGCCACACGGACCTGATGGTGTTACGCACGAACACCGATGCCATCAGGCCGAACACCGGCGCAAGCAGTCTCCACCCGATGACGAGGACGCCGATTCTGGACAGGGTCATATAGAACAGAGTGTTACCAGAGATGGCCAGAGAATCCAGCAAGGCGATATTTTCGTTACATGTGAAACTTGCCAACCCTTTAACAACAAGCACACAGACACCCAGGCAAAAAGTTGCAAAATAGGCATACTGATTCACGCCTGAAATGTGTGCTTCGGCCACTCCACCAAGCACACTGAAGGTACAGAAGGACATCAGTGGGACATAAAGATCCAGCGGGTCAGAGGAGTGCGTTCTGAAACAACACACACACAGGTTCTTCAGTTTGCGCTGTATGTGCGCGTGTTTGACGGCAAAGTATGGCCGAAGGGTTCCTAGCCAACCATGGGTTTGAAGTTTCGCCGACTCGAGTTCTCGCAGTAAAGATAATGTTTCCATTTTTTTTTTAAGTTTTCAATGCGCTCTTACTTTTTGGCATCCCAATAATGTCCACTTCTCGCACCCATGCTTCAAGATGCGGGAGACTGTTTCGCCCCTCGACCCGCTGTTCAAGGGCCATCTTGGCCGTCTCAATAAGGTTGGGGGATGTCACGACCGAAGCCGAAAACTTGTTGAGGATGACCCAGGCGCGACCATCTTCCGAAACCGGCATATCCGGGAAGTTTATTACATGGATTATGCCACTCGCCTCCCGGGCGCGAGCCTCATCCTCCCCGATCACGCCGTCGTAAGTGTACCAAGATTCCCCGCCCCAAGAAGAATCACACTGATCTAAACAGCGTTCCAATCCGTCCGAAACTCCGGTCGGGTGCCCATAGAGGTGTTGTAACAGCTCGGTAGGATCAGCCGCAACCACGACTTCCCCCTCATCACTATAAGGATAGTGGCGGCTCCAAAACAGGCAGACCATGTTTTTTTTTTGTTCAGAAAAACAAAATGTTTCCGTTTGAAAGGGAGAAAGGAAAAAGGGAAAGGGATTTTTTTGGGAACATACCCCCCAAAACATACATACAGTTAAGTATTTTTTTTCGGCCCCCCCCC
>Ga0316612_1000520_pt1 | contig 11653 bp, 8 predicted proteins | sample MIS2016226_MG_FD_207676 | JGI IMG/M metagenome (GOLD analysis project Ga0316612, IMG submission 207676) | Microbial mat bacterial communities from Middle Island sinkhole, Lake Huron, Michigan, United States - MIS.2016.226 | ecosystem: Environmental > Aquatic > Freshwater > Lake > Sediment... | reverse complement strand
TTGATAGACAATTAGAAAAACGAATTTCGAAATTTACAAAAAATAAAATCATACATATTTATAAAAATGAAGAAGGTTTGAAAAGAGAGAAAACTATTTGGTACAAAGACCCAGAAAATTTTTTCGAAAAACAATTTTTTAAATATTATTATCCCTGCGGAAGTTTTGTTGTTATTTCAGGGAATGGAATTTTTGTAAGTTATTTTGGGGAATATTCAACCAATCATATTTTTAATGTTGTAAAATTTCTATATAAAAAATGAAAACATACCAAAACCCACTCGAATCACGTTATGCATCTGAAGAAATGCTGTATAATTTTTCACCAGAAAAAAAGTTTACCACTTGGCGGAAATTATGGGTAGCTTTAGCTGAAATTCAACAAGAATTAGGCTTAAATATTTCAACAGAACAATTAGACGATTTAAAAAATAATATTGAAAACATAGACTATAAAAAGGCCGCTGAATACGAAAAAAAATTCCGGCACGATGTTATGGCACATGTTCATGCCTATGGAGACGTGGCACCCAAAGCAAAACCTATAATACATTTAGGGGCAACTTCCGCTTTTGTGGGCGACAATACCGATTTGATTCAACTAAAAGAAGGTATGGAAATCATCAAACAAAAATTGATTTCTATTTTAAAATTAATGGCTGATTTCGCTCTTCAATACAAAGATTTACCAACATTGGGGTTCACTCATTTTCAAGCTGCACAACTTACAACCGTTGGAAAACGAACCACCCTTTGGATGCAAAGTTTGTTATTAGATTTTGAAGAACTAGAATTTAGAATAGAAACGCTTCCCTTTCGTGGTGTAAAAGGAACCACAGGAACAGCTGCAAGTTTTAGAGAATTATTCAATGGCGATTATGAAAAAGTGAAATATTTAGATAAGAAATTATCTGAAAGATTTGGGTTTACTGAAATTTTAGCCGTAACAGGACAAACCTACGACCGCAAAATTGATGCACAAATTTCAGCTTTACTTTCAAACATTGCCCAATCTGCCCATAAATTTACCAACGATTTGCGATTACTTCAACATTTAAAAGAAATTGAAGAACCTTTCGAAAAAAATCAAATTGGCTCTTCTGCCATGGCGTATAAAAGAAATCCTATGCGTAGTGAAAGAATTTCTTCTTTAGCGAAATTCGTAATTTCATTAGCTCAAAGTACCGCAATGACCGCATCAACACAATGGTTTGAAAGAACCTTAGACGATTCCGCCAACAAAAGACTGGCCATTCCACAAGCATTTTTAGCCATTGACTCTATTTTGCTCATTTGGTTGAATATTGCAGACGGTTTGGTGGTTTATCCAAAAGTTATTGCCAAAAGAATAGCAGAAGAATTACCTTTTATGGCTACTGAAAACATCATAATGGAAAGTGTAAAAAATGGTGGCGATAGACAAGAATTGCACGAAAATATTCGCACTCACTCTATGGAAGCAGCCAAAATGGTGAAAGAAGAGGGCAAGGAAAACGATTTGATTGAAAGAATTTTAGGCGATTCCTCTTTTCCTATTGACAAACAAAAAATGCAAGAAATGTTGGATGCCAAAAATTTTATCGGTTTTGCTTCCGAGCAAACGGTAGATTTTATAAATGAAAAAATTCAACCCATTTTAGATAAATACAAACATTTAATCAGTGGAAAAGCAGATTTGAAAGTATAGTTTTTTACTGTTCATACTCAAATTTTAATTTGAGGTGTTATTTAATAAATCAACTCATTATGTAAAGTTTTTCGCTCGTAAAATTTAAAAAAAGAAAGAGTACATAAAATTTTACCAACTATTTTTCAGTACATTGTCTAGTTAAATTTTTATATAAACCCAACTATTTTACTAAAAGAAGAATCAATAATTGAGCAACAAATATTCTAATAATAGTAACTAACGGATAAACCGTTGCATAGGCTTGAGTTGGAATATCGCTATCTAAATATTTAGTGCTAAAAGCCAAAGCAGCAGGATCGGTATAAGTACCACTCATTAAACCAACCAATTCATAGAAATTTAATTTCATGACAAATCGACCAATTAAAATCATGATTATTAATGGAATAAAAGTTATGAAACAACCATAATAAATCCACAACCAACCATTAAATTTAATAAAATTTTCATAAAATGCTTCGCCAGCATGAATGCCGACTGCTGCGAAGAACATACAAATACCCATATCTTTCATAAAATGAACGGCTCCATTATTAATGTAAGAATGAATAATTCCAACACCGCCATATCTACTAATAACTAATGCTGTTAATAACGGGCCAGCAGCAAAACCAAGTTTTATTGGAACAGGTAAAGAAGGGATAAAAATTGGAATAGAACCTATTATTATTCCAATTATTAAGCCTCCAAAAAGTGATAAAAAATCGGGTTCTAGCAATCTTTTTTCTGAGTTTCCTATAATTTTTTCTACCTCATTAAAGGCATCTTTATTGCCTACAACTTTAATTTTATCCCCATAAAATAATTCTAAATTGGGCTGTGCCAATAATTCCATTCCTGAGCGATAAACTCGAGTTACTTTCAAGTCAAATTTGTTGTATAAATCTAACTCTGCCAATGTTTTATGCGTTGCAGAAGTTTGGGTTACAAAAAAAGTTTTGGTTGAAACATCTTGTTCCGATTCAATAAATAAATCTGTAGAAATTTTTCCTACTTGATTGATGAAATTTTTAACATTTTTTGGAGAACCGACAACCATTAATACATCTTTTTCTTTAATTTTTGTGTCTAAAGAAGGCGAATAAACTACTTGTGAACCACTATTTTTTACTCTTGAAATGATAATATCGCTAACTTCTAATTCTTTAAAAATTTGATAAATGCTTTTGCCAAATAACATTTCGTTTGTAAACCTGCATTTTTGATGGATTATTATTTCAGCTTCATTGTTAACTTCTGAATCACAAATAAATTTTTCTTTTGATAAATTAATTTTTAAGAAATATTTAGACAAAATAATCATTATTATAATTCCAAAAACACCCAAAGGATAAGTTATGGCATAGGCAATGGCAGGATCACTAAAATTTTTTGAAGGAAAGTTATTTTGAATTTCAATAAGAGTAGCTTTAGCAGCGCCAAGCCCGGGCGTGTTTGTTACAGAACCCGACATTAATCCAACGGCATTTTCAATGCTTATATGTGTAATTAAAAATAGAAGATAAGTAATAAATCCACCTAATAAAACAGTGCTAACGGCCAATAAATTAAAGCGAATGCCTTGTTTTTTAAAAGAAGAAAAAAAGGAAGGCCCTACTTGAATTCCGATACCGTAAACGAATAAAATCAATCCGAAATCACGAATAAAATCTAAAATTTCTATTTTCATTCTATAACCAAAATGTCCCAGAAATAATCCTACAAACATTACAGCTGAAACTCCAAGAGTGATTCCTTTGAATTTTAATCGACCTACAAAAAATCCAATACTAATGGCCAATAATAAAACTACTAAAGATTGTGTAACATTTGGGTTTGCATTTGGGGTTATTAATTCATTTAACCAGTTGAACATAATTAGTAATTTTTATTTTGCAAAGGTATGTTTTTCTTCCCTCTCTTTATATAAATGGGAAATATTCATTCTGAAAAGTTGGATGTTTTTTGTAGAATCTGAGAGAGTTAACTAAATGAAAATTAGGATTAAAAAAATCTATTGAAAGTTTATTTAACAACTTCAATACTTTAATTTTTTTTATATTTTTTTAAACCGTTTTTTGCCCAGTAAAATGTATAATACAGGCTCTTATACAAAGATAAACCTAAAAAATTATAATATACACTAAATTGTTTATAGGCAATTTCAAATTTATTTCTTGAATAAGAATTGTCTCTAATTCTATAAATCCCTAATGTTTCTTTTATGGCTCTTGCTTTTTTTATTTTTCTTAAAACCAGAATCCACATGGCTAAATCTTCTCTTTTATCGACAAAAGGAATTGCTATTTTGCCAATTCTTTTACTGTCATAAACCGCTGTGAGCATTGGGATGGGGCAATTAAATAAAATTCTTTCCAAAGTGATATTGTCTTCTGCAATAAAATCATTTAATGAAGGGTTTAAGTTTTCATCTACTCTTTTATAGGAGGCATATACCAGTTCTTCGTTGTATTCAACTAAAAAATGTATGCTTTTGGTTAAAAAATCGTCTAACCATAAATCATCAGAATCTATAAAGGTGATATACCTTCCTTTTGCTTTTTCTAAAGCGGTATTTCTTGCAATTGCAGCTCCTGAGTTATTTTCTAATTCTATTAAAGTAATTCTTGTATCATTAAATGACTTTATTATTTTAGTGGAATTGTCTGTTGAGCAATCATCTACAATAATCCATTCCCAATTTTTATATGTTTGGTTTAAAACAGAGTGTATCGTTTCTGAAATAAATTTCTCAGAATTATAACAAGGGGTGATAATAGATACTAATTCTTGCATTATTCTACTCTAAAATTTCCATCTATTAAAACATTTTGAAATTTATTAAGATTATATCTTTCAATTGTTAGTCCTAATCGTATAAAAAAGATAAACATAAAAGTTATTAAATAATTTTTGTAAATTCTTTGTTGTGCAGGGCTTATTTGTTGTAGTATTAATGGAAATGTTAATACAATAAAAAACATATAATAGACAGTAAGCCGAGTGGCAAAAATTTCATTCCCTCTAAAAACAAACCCTAAAATATAACCAAAAATAGTTATTGTTCTTATATAATCATACGTTTTATTTTTTCCGTAGATTAATTTATCATAAGAAAATATTAAAATAAGTTGAATTAATTTAAAAGCATCACCTAAAATTGAAAATTCAACTACCTGTCCATAAGTTTGATCATCAACATAGGTATTAAATCCTTCATTTATGCTGTCAGCAGCAGTAAGTGTCGTTAAAATTCCAATATAATTGTATAATTCAAAAGGAATAGTAATGATAGATACTATGATTAAAATTATCGCCAATCTGGTGTTTATTTTTAATGGAGCGATAAAATATGCCAATATGAAAATGACAGAAGATTTGTGAAAAAAAAAGGCTATATAAATACAAATAAGAAATGGAATAAGTTTTCGTTTAATAATAAATCTAAAAGAAAAAAAGCAAATTGCTAATGCTGCTCCTTGGCGTATATGTCCGTATTCTTCAAAAAAATAATAAAGTGAAAAATAAATTAGTAAAGAAACAAAAACATAAGGGGAATAGTTTTGAATGGTTTTATATTTAAGGTAAATTGAAAATGCTGCAATACTGGCGGTTACACCAATAAACTGTAAATCGAGTATATAGCTTATTTGGCATATCCAGATATAAGTAGGCTCTACAATTGCATTGTTTACATCTTCAATTAAAAAGGGCATTGCCCCAACTGCTCTGAAAATTTCTAAGTAAGGATTATAATCAGCACCTGTGAAATATCTAAAGCCCGCAAACAAAAATAAAATAAAACATATTATCTTAAAAGCTGTTTTATATTCGCGCTTTTTTGTTATATGGTTCGATGCCAGTATCATTATTATAAAAATAGTTATAAAATAAATCCAATGAAACATTATTCTTTAATTATTAGTTTTGGAAAATATAAAAGTAAAATATAAAATATCATTTTTTTCAATGATAACGACATTAAATAATTTAAATTCTGTCGTTTATAATGTAAAATTTCACTTTTTGTAATGTGTTCTTTATTTAAAAAAATTTTCAAAAAAGCAAACATTTCCTGCTTTAATTTTTCATCTTTTACTCTGGCTAAATAGGCTGAAAAACTATAAAAACCTTGAATTATGGCAAATCTTTTCCACTGAATCTCATTTTGAGCAAAAACGCTCATTTTATATTCTTTTTTTACCATTTCGATTGCTTTAAACATATCTAAACCTTTTCGATTGAAATTTCGTGTAATTGAGCCACTCCTTTCAAAATAGTTATAAAAAAATTCATCGGTTTTAGCAATAATTTTAGACTTCAATAGTAAAATGGGTATGGTGGCAATATCTTCAAAATGTAGTCCTAATGGAAATTTCACATCAGAAAATAGTTCTTTTTTAAAGATTTTATTACAAGCAAAACTGGAAACTTCACCAAAAAGTGTAAAGTCTTTTTCTAATTCTATTTTTTCAGGTAAATGTGAAATTTGAGGCAATTTCTGTTTAATTTTTCCATTTTCATCAACTTTATGAAGATTACAAAGTACAATTTCAGCAGAATGTTTTTGAGCCAAATCGTACATTTTTTGCATCATATTTTTTTCAATAAAATCATCGCTATCTACAAAAGCTAAAAATTCACCTGATGCTTTTAATATCCCATAATTTCTAGCATCGCTTAAGCCACCATTTTCTTTCTTGAAAATTTTTACGTTTGTGTTTTGATTGTATTTTTGAATTAAAGGCCAAGAATTATCTGTGGATCCGTCATCAATTAAAATAATTTCAATCTCTTTTAATGTTTGATTTAAAACAGAATCCACACATTTTTCAATATAATTTTCAGTATTATATATGGGAATAATAACAGATATTTTTGTTGTAAAAGGCATCGAGGCAAAAATACAGAATAAAATTGATATATGTATTTTATAAAAAAGCATTAATTTTGCAATTATTATAAAGGCAAAACATGGGAGGAAATGAGAAAATAAATTACCGAAAAGACATTGATGGGATTAGGGCAATAGCAGTAGTTTCTGTAATTATTTTTCATTTAGGTTTTCTTCCAAACGGCTATTTAGGGGTTGATGTATTTTTTGTAATCAGTGGTTTTTTAATTACGAAAATAGTGTATCAAGAAGCATTAGAAAACCATTTCTCAATCATCGATTTTTATTTAAGAAGACTACGCAGAATTATACCTTTGGTGCTTATTTCTGCTATTGTATCTTTACTAATAGGCGTTTTGGTAATGTTGCCCGATGATTTGGAAAATTTAGCCCAATCAGTTTTTGCGACAAATTTTTTTTCTAACAATATATTACTTCTTATTACTTCTCGCGATTATTGGAATATTGCCAATGAGTATAAACCTTTGATGCATACATGGAGTTTGGGTGTAGAAGAACAATTTTATATCATTTATCCTATACTATTTTTAATTTTAAAAGGGGATAAAAGAAAATATATTTTGGCTGTTTTAATTATTTTAAGTATTATTTCCATTTCACTTTATTTATTTTTAAAAGACGATAATGCAAAATTTTATTTAATTCAATATCGTTTTTTTGAATTGTCATTTGGTGGGTTGGCTGCTATAATTTTCAAAGATAAAAAATTCAAAACTATTTATTCTTTTTTTATAACACTAGGCATTGTATTTATTTTAATTACAAATTTTTCATTTCTCAACGATATTAAGTTGGTTTTGATAGTGGTACTGTCGGCTACTTTATTAGTTTTAGGTACAAATGGAAGCAAAATTAATGCTTGGTTTTTGGAAAATACTGTTATGGTTTGGCTTGGAAAAATTAGTTTCAGTTTGTATATGTGGCACCAAATTATTTTAGCTTACACAAGATATTTTATTGTTGAAAAAATAAATATCCCCACTGCAATTGTAATTTTTATGGTAGTTTTAATCGTATCTTTTATTTCTTATTTTATTATAGAACAGCCATTTAGAAATAAAAAAAATGTAAGCACAAAAAAACTTCTTATCGTTACAGGAATTCTTTTTGTATTTTCTACTGCAACCGCATTTTATATTTATTCTGTTGGTGGAATTATTCGAAATGTACCCGAATTGAATGTTTATACATCTAAAAGAGAATTAAATCAAGATTTGAAATGGACTGTTAACACAGAATACAACTCAAACATTCATTCTTATAACAGAAAGTTTTTGAATAATGGAAAAACAAAAATTTTTATTGTAGGAAATAGTTTTGCACGAGATTTTGCAAATGTTTTATTGGAATCAAAAATTGGGAAAGATATTGATTTATCTTATGTTTCCAGCCGGTATATTTGTCCTGATTTTCAAGAAAGAATTTCACAGGCAAATTATGTTTTATTTTCAGAATTAAAGATTAAAGAATTGAAACTTTATATCGATAATTATAAATTGGATACCACTAAAGTTTGGAATATTGGAACTAAAAATTTTGGCTACAATAATGGAATTATTTACAATAAAAAGAGAGATACTAATTATTGTAAACAAAGAACGGAAATGCGAGCAGGCTTTTTTGAGAAAAACGACTCCCTTCAAAAAGAATGGAAAAGCAAATACATTAATCTAATACAATTAGTTATTGATAAAGATAAAAAAATGCCTATTTTTTCTCCAAATTGTAAATTTATCAGTCAAGATTGTGAACATTTAACCCAAGATGGGGCTCAATATTTTGCCAAATTATTAAATATTGATAAAATAATAAAAGTAAATCAAACAAAAATTATTTCTGACAGAGATAAATAATTTTATAATTACCCTATCCACTTTTCAATCAAACACCTCTTTTAATATTTCTAATGATTTAGGTTTGTTGAAATGATTTATATGATTAGAATAATATCTGAAAATAGTTTCTAGTAATTGATATTTTTCTGTTTTTAAAGGTTTAAAATTCTCAGTATTAGAGATAAAATTATACCATAATTTTGACTCAGATTCATTTAAACAATCATACTCTTTTTCAAATGAAAATAATCCTTCTTTTAAATGGAAAAAACTGCCTTCAGTATAATTTTCGATTGATGGATAAAATCCCAAATAATAACTAAAATTTAATATAAATTTTAAATGAAAAAAAGGGTATTGCTTGCTTTCATTTAATTCATCTAATTGGTTCGAAATAAATAAATAGAGTTCATCATTTGTTTGTTCATTTTGTAAACATTGGTTTAAGATTTCAGATAAAAAAAGCAAAATGGTGCTTTTTGTAATTTGTTGCGAAAGATTGTATCTTGAATTAGAATTTTGAATAGTTTGAATATAATTCAATTGTATTTTTGGCTTATTTTGGAATGAAATTTCTACTTCATTTAAAGGAAATATTATCGCTACTTTATGAGATTTTGTATTATAAACTGATTTTAAAATCAAGGATTTAAAACCAAATTTTTCACTAAAAACCTTTATTATTAAAGAATTATCGCCATATTTTAAATAAGACAAGATAAACGCTTTAGTAGAAACTAGCATTTTATCTTACAATTGCAATTTTTGTAGATTGAACTTCAGTATTATCAGCATTGGATAATAAAACCAAATATATACCTGAAGTAACTAAATTACCTTTTAAATTTCTTTGATCCCATTCATAGATGCCCCCAACTGCTGTTCCTTTACTTACTAAATTTCCGTTGGTGTCGGTTATTTTTACTTTTGCATTGTTTGCTAATCCTTTGATTACTACATTTCCGTAAAATCCTGGTCGAACAGGATTTGGATAGGGCAAAACATTTCCAAAATTATCACCTGCTTCAGTAATGTCGCTTTTGTAAGAAACTACACCATATAAAGTAGCAAAATACACCCAACCTGTTTTTTTATCTATTTTTATGTCATTTATTTGATTTGAAGGCAAGGGTGAATTTGTAGCATTAAATTCTTCCAAAATTAGTTCTCCATTTGGTGAAACATAAAAAACTCCATTGTTTTTGGTTCCAATCCATTTACGGTTGGCTTCATCTGTTTTAATGGCTGTTATTTCAATATCTTTTAATAATTCTTCGGGTATGTTGTTTTGTTCTATGATAATAAATTCGGTATTGTAATTTTCTTCTAATAATGTAGTATGAGGATTTTTTAATATTCTAAGACCCGACTGTGTTCCAATCCAAGCTGTATCGTTTTTGTCTAATTCTACGCAATTTACTCTGTTTGTAGGTAATTTTCCTTTTCCATCAATTTCTAAAAGCACAAACGATTTGTCATCTGAAAGTATATTGGGTGTGTCATTATAATTATATACTACCAAGCCATCTCCTCTAGGCGAAGGTGCCCAAACCCAATTTTTTGAATCTATCGTTGGGTAATTTATTGCTGCTTGAGGCACATAATTCCCATTACTAATGGTTGCAAAATCTATTGCATTCCATTGGTTGCCAGGTGTTATAAAGTGTATTGCATTAGAATATACAGGTGGTTTATAAAAAGTCTGTGTTAAAATTAAATTCCCCTTTGAATCATAATTTCCGCCCACCATCCAAGGCAAATCTACAATAGTGGAATTGGTATTATTATAGCTTTCTACATATTCATTTTTATCTAATTTAATAGCTCCATTTCCATATGAAGTTGCATATTGTTCATCAGGATTTGATGGATTAGGAATTACATCCATGATACAACAAACACTATTCAGATCGAGGAAACTTATATGCTCCCAATTATTTCCATTAAAATAAAAATAGCCATCTGTATTATTATTTGGAAAAATCAAACCTCCTTCTCTTCCTCCAGGTGCTATCCATATTTTATCATCTAGTAAAGAAAGATGGTAGGAATTATTTTTATATGGGCCATCGGGAAATAATTTTTCTTGCGTTGTACCATTTATTAATCCTGAAAGTTGGCTTCCTCCGTATGTTAGGGTATTTGAATATATTCCAGTGTTTAAATTTTCAGAAAAAGCAATATTTCCTATACTATTTAATGATGAATCATAGTTTTGTATGCTGTTATTAAAAATAAATGAAAGATGTGTTTCAGTAGCATTTATGTCTTTTAAATTTGAAAATGTGGCGAAATTTTGCCATGAAATTCCATCTGATGATTGATAAACAATTCCATTACTTGCAGCAAATATTTTTGAATTAAATAATTCCATTTGTTGTATAGCATTTCCCGATAAACTTGAAGTCCAGGCTGGGAAAAAAGGAATTGCATTGTTTATTGGATGAGAATAAACTCCAATATCTGAGCCTGCATATACGGCATTATTCAGAATAACCGATTCATTTACAACCACATAGTTTCCATTGTTTTTGAAATAGGTAGTTTCATCTACTTCCAATCTTGGAATATTGTACAAAACCACACCAAAATCCATTGAAAAAACCGCATTATCACCATCTGAATAAATATGATTTATTGCTTTATCTCCATTAAAATCGGTATCTATTGGAATATCCACCATATATTCTATTCCGTCTGGTTTTATAATATTTAACGCCCCATTTTGATAACTCACAAAAATATAATCATATTTTGTATTATAGGCTATTGCTGCTATTCGTACTCCATTTAAACCGTTTGCTTTTGAAATTTTTGTTACTTCATTGGTGGTTTTATTTACAGTAAACAATCCATTTTCCGAAGAGCAGATTAATTTATCAGGAGTGTCTATTACATCATAGATATTAAAATAGGAAAAATGATCTCTCCATCTGCTTGTAGTTTGGGCTGAAGTGTAGTATAAAAGAAAAAGAAAAAGAATGGAAAGTTTCTTCATTTTTTTTAAAATATCAATAAGTATATAACCACAAATGTATCATTTTATTTTGTGTTGATGATTTATCTATTGAATAATATCAGTATCCAAGGGTTTATATTCGAGATGGCGACTTAATGACACTTCTAATCAACCGCCAAAAATTACAAAATATTTTTCTCAAAAAAACACCAACTATTTTTAACCATATTACCTTACATAGAACCTTTTGCAATTTATAGTTGAAACATGTTTAA
>Ga0316612_1000519_pt1 | contig 11668 bp, 11 predicted proteins | sample MIS2016226_MG_FD_207676 | JGI IMG/M metagenome (GOLD analysis project Ga0316612, IMG submission 207676) | Microbial mat bacterial communities from Middle Island sinkhole, Lake Huron, Michigan, United States - MIS.2016.226 | ecosystem: Environmental > Aquatic > Freshwater > Lake > Sediment... | reverse complement strand
TCAATTGAAAAAGACTTATATTCATTCAACTCTAACATCAAAAAATATTTAAGCGTTGGGATAAACACAAAATATTCATTTTCTTTTGGAATAAAGTAAAGTTCCAATGGAATTCCACCAGCTTTTATACCTGCAATAAAATTGAATTCATATTGATGCCTATTTAGTAAACCTAAGAGTTTTTTATGAATTGTGAAGAACGGATTTTCATATACTAAACCTTTTTTATATTCTATTATTTCATGAAACTCACTTTGTTCGATTTCTGCAAAATACTCTTTATTATATTTCAATGAAAAAATTTCAATTTCAGAATTAATAGGATTTTTATCTAACGAAAAAGAAAGTATTTCATATATTTCCTTCAAAAGTGATTTTATTTTATTTACCTGTGTTTTAGCTTCACTTTCAAAACTATTTTTCGAGCTAATGTTTCTTTTTAATGCTTGAATTTCATCTTCATTTATTCTAATTTCTTCTAAAATCAATCGAACATTTAGCTCGTTTGATTTTTTTAGTTTGTTTAAAACCTCTAATAAAGATTCTGTAAATTGAAGATGAAAAAGTGCTAAATTAGACACGTCTAATTCTTCGGTATTATTTTCAAAGAAACTATGTATTAATTTTGTTTTGGTAAAAATAGAAAACAATTCTACTTGTTCAAAAAAGGCATTTAATAAATGTAATTTTTGAATTTTTTTTTGAGAATCTTTGAAAATACTTCCTTTTTCTTCCGAAGTCATTATTATAGTTTAAGGAAAGAATTTTTTTTTAAGGGAACCATGTAATGCTTTAAAATTATCTGGTTTGGGTTACATTTTTCCGTAATTCTTGTTCCAATGATTTCAAGTCGGTGTCTAATTGTTTTCTGCTTTCAGCCCCTTTTTCATGAATTTGTTTTACATCATTTAATGTAGAGATTAAAGAAGTTGTTGTTTTTTTCAGCGTTTCAATAGATACTATTGTATTTTCATTTTCCCTTGCCACTTCTATACTATTTTGTTTTAAAAGCTCAGCATTTTTTTCTAAAATTGTATTTGTTGTTTCTGAAACTTTTCTTTGTATATCAACATTTGCTTTTTGTCTTTGAAGTGCAATGGCTAATGTCAATTGATTTTTCCATACGGGCAAAGTGGTAGTAACAATAGATTGTGCTTTTTCAGCAATGGCATTATTGTTGTTTTGTACCAATCGTATTTGTGCTAACGATTGCATCATCACATAACGAACTATTTTTAAGTCGGCTAGTTTTTTGTCTAATCTATTTACAAATTCTCTACAATCAGCAATTTCATAATCTTTATAAGCAGTAGGATTTCCTTCCATTTCTGCTAATTTTTGTTGAAATTCTTCTTTTTTAAGATTTCCAGCAATCACTAAGTCTTCTAATTGCTTAATATAATTCACATTTTGGTCGAACATGGTTTGTAAAGATGCGTTATCTTTGATGGAATTTATTCTTCCAGCTTTAATTTTAGTGGTTATTTTATCAATATTTCCAGAAATAGTATCGTATTTTGAAAATAATTTTTGTGCATCAAAAACCAATTTATTTAAGAAAGGAATTCCTTTTAAAAATTTCTTGAAACTGCTTTGATCTAATTCATCTACATCTATATAATTTATTTCCGTTAATAAATCATTTATTAAGAGACCTACATCACCAGAATTAAAAGCTCGAACAGAGGTTAGAAATTCATTACTATACTTTTCCATTGCATTTTGAATATCAACACCATAATTCAAAATCGCATTAGGATCTTCTAATGTTAATGTTTTATTCATTTCATTATACTTGGTAATATCTTGAGATTGTAATTGAGAAGTATTCACATTACCATCATTATCAATTATTTGTGTGTTTGCAGGCAAGCTATTTTCTAATTCATTCATAATTTTAAAACTATATTAAATGCAAAGATAATTGAAATCTATGATTTTAAAAGTATGCAAAATAATAAAGCACAAAAAAAATAAAAATATTTCTATTTTATAAAAATTATTTTATATTTGGTTTTTGAAAAATAGTAATTATAAACGAAAAAATATGGCAATTAATTTACAAAAAGGTCAACGAATAGACCTTAGGAAAGACAACGGTTCTACATTAACAGAGTTTTGTGTAGGAGTTAATTGGGGTGCAATTGTTAAAAAAGGTTTCTTCGGAAACAGTAAAACAGACGTAGATTTAGATTTAAGTTGTGTTATGCTAAATGCAGCGAAACAACCTTCAGACCATTTATATTCACCGCTTTACAAGCCAGAATTTTTACAACAATTTGGTTTGCCACCAGGAAAATTAGTATCCAACACAGGAGCTTTAAGACATACAGGTGATGATTTAGCAGGAGATTCAGGAGGAGATGATGGTTTAGATAATGAAATTATTACCGTAAATTTATCACAAATTAGCCCAGATATTGACCAAATATTTTTCTTTTTAAACAATGTAGGTCAAGAAGATTTTTCAATGATTCCGTATGCAAAAATTAGAATGTTTGAAGGAAGTCCGCAAAAAGTAAACTCCGTTTTTGCAGAATATAATGTAGCTGCAGAACCCCAATTTGCAGGAAAAAGAGCTTTAATTTTGGGAAAATTGTATAAGAAAGATAGTGAATGGAAATTTGCAGCTATTGGAGATCCTACTGAAGATGGATTTTTAGGGCAAACCATTCAAAGAATTTTGGCTTCATACGCTTAAGTATTTTATTTTTGAAAATAGATAATTACAAACATATTTCATTAGATTTATGGTTAACCCTTATACGTTCGCATCCTGATTTTAAAAGAAAAAGGAATGTGCTATTTAAAGAAATATTTTCAATAAATCAATCCATTGATGAGGTTGAGAAAATATTTAGAAAATATGATTTAACCATAAATTCAATCAATGAAAAAACAGGAAAAAATATAGATACAGATGAAATAATTTGGTTTATATTATATGAACTGAAAGGTTTGGGTTTAAAAGAAAATAAAATTAAAGTGGATGAATTTATGAAAGAAATGAATACACTTTTTCTTAAATATCCACCTGTAGTTTTAGAAAAAAATTTATTTGAAAATTTAAAACTTATTGCAGATAAAAACATAACTTTAAATATTACAAGTAATACCGGTTTTATAAAGGGAAAAATTATCAAAAATTTTTTAGACAGTATAAAATTAAAAGACTATTTTTCATTTTTATTGTTTTCAGACGAATTGAATATTTCAAAACCCAATCCTAAAATTTTTAAAAAAGTTTGGGAGAATTGTAATCAGAAGATAGATAAAAGTGAAGTCTTACATATAGGAGACAACCCAATTGCAGATGAACTTGGTGCAAAATCATTTGGATTTTCAACTTATTTATATTCACAAACTAATAATTTAGAAAAATTAATTTATGGCTAAGAATTATTACGAGCTTTGTACTTTTGAAATACATTCTACATCTAATGTTCCTTTTTCAGCATTAGAATATTCTTTATTTAAATTTGGCGATGAAAAAATGGCAAAAAAATTTGGAAAATTAACTGCAGAAAAATTTATTTCAACATTTAAAGATGTATTACTTTCCGATAAAGAAATAATAGTTTTACCCAGCCCTTACTCTTCAATTCCTACTGCAAGCGGGGTTATGGCAAAATATTTCAAACAATATGTAAATAAATTTCTCTATAAAAACAATAGAAAATCACTATTAGAAGCAAAAATTCACAGATACAAAACTTATTCAGAAGATTACGGAACTTTAACAGCCGAAGAAAGATTACAACTGATTTCAAAAGATACCTATCATTTTGATTCTGAATTTTTGAATGACAGATTTTGTATTTTCCTTGATGATATAAAAATAACAGGAAGCCATGAAAAGGTAATTAAAAAACTAATAGAAGAATCTAACATTGAAGGAGATTTTTGTTTCTTATATTGGGCAGCTATTACCAATAAAGACATTCCAGCACAATTTGAAAATGAATTGAATTATCATTCAATAAAAATATTAAATGATTTAACAACTATTATAAACAAAAAAAATTATTCATTCAATACAAGAACCATAAAATTCATTTTAATATCAAACACAATTTTAGTAAAAGAATTTATAGAAAAAATTGAACGATCCAAATTAAAAGATATATTTAATTTGGCAATATCAAATAATTATCATTTGATGGACGAATATAGAGAAAATTTAACAATAATAAAAGAACAAATAAAAAATGGCAATAAACTTAGAAAAAGGACAGAGAGAATCTATTAACGCACCTAAATTTATAGTAGGATTGGGATGGGATTCAAATTCAAGCAGCACAGGAGAAGACTTCGACTTAGATGCTTCAGTATTTATTTTAGCAGACAATGGAAAATTAGTTTCAGATTCCCATTTTATTTTTTATAATAACACCACTTCACCCGATGGTGGCGTAGTGCATACTGGAGACAATCGTACAGGGGCAGGAGATGGTGATGATGAAGTGCTAAATATCGATCTTGCAAAACTAGACTCTAAAGTAACGGAAATTACTTTTGTTGTAACTATTCATAAAGGAGAAGAAAGAAGACAAAATTTCGGACAAGTAAGAAATTCTTACATCAGAATTCTCGATGAAAAAAACGAAGTAATTGTAAAATATGAATTAGACGAAGACTTTTCAATAGAAACAGCAGTAGAATTTGGAAGATTATACAAAAAAAACGACCAATGGAAATTTGAAGCCGTTGGAAGTGGAATGAAAGGAGGTTTGGAAGAATACATAAATAAATATCAATAATTAAAAATAATAAAATGGCAATTAATTTACAAAAAGGACAAAGAGAAAACCTAAATGCACCTTTATTCACAGTAGGATTAGGATGGGATACAAATGCAACTTCATCAGGAGTAGATTTCGATTTAGATGCATCCGTATTTATTGTCGGTGAAAACAAAAAAATATTATCTGATGAATATTTTGTATTTTATAACAATCTAACCTCACCAGACAATGCAGTAGAACATACTGGCGATAATACAACAGGCGAAGGCGATGGTGATGATGAACAAATAAAAGTAGATTTATCTAAAATAAATCCAAAAGCTAGCGAAATTGTACTTGTTGTTACTATCCATGATGCCGATAATAGAAAACAAAATTTTGGTCAAGTAAGAAATTCATACATCAGAATTGTAGATAATACCAACACTGAATTAATGAAATTTGAATTAGATGAAGATTTTTCAATAGAAACTGCTGTTGAATTTGGTAGAATTTATGTAAAAGACGGACAATGGAAATTTGAAGCAGTAGGAACAGGAATGAAAGGTGGATTAGAAGACTATTTAAATAAATACAATTAATATCTCAAAATGAGAAGATTGCCCGTTTATTTATTGCTTGATACTTCTGGTTCTATGTTTGGTGAACCCATAGAATCATTAAATAATGCATTATCAGGAATGTTTAACACTTTGCGAACTGATGCCCAAGCATTAGAATCATTATTTATTAGCATCATTACATTTGATAAAGAAATACAAGAAATAGTTCCATTAACAGAATTAGTAAATTTTCAACTTCCTGAAATCAGATGCCCTCAAAGTGGCCCAACATTTACTGGAAAAGCATTGGAGTTTTTAGAATTAAAAGTTCAAGCTGAAATTCAAAAAAGTACAGAAGATAAAAAAGGAGATTGGAAACCGCTTTTATTTATATTTACCGACGGAAAACCCTCAGACTTACAACTGTATAATGACATGATTCCCAAGATAAAAGCAATAAATTTTGGAACTATTGTAGGTTGTGCTGCAGGGCATAAAGCAGAAATTTCATTTCTCAAACAAATTACAGAACATGTGGTACACTTGAATAATACAGACAGTCAAACCCTGAAATCTTTTTTCAAATGGGTATCAGAAACCATTGAACAAGGAAATAAAAGTGTTGATAGTACCGATGATATTTTACTACCGCCGCCGCCATCAGAAGTTAATTTAGTAATTTAAAAGCATGAGAAGACTCCCGATTTATTTTTTAATTGATGTTTCAGAATCCATGATTGGTGATGAAATTCTTCAAGTAGAAGAAGGAATAGCAACTATTATTCAAGAATTAAAAAAAGACCCAACTTCTATAGAAACAGTATGGATTTCTGTTATCGTTTTTGCAGGGCAAGCCAAAACAATTATTCCCTTGCAAGAAATTATTAGCTTTTATCCACCAAAATTTCCAATAGGTAGCGGAACCTATTTATCCAGAGGTTTAGGACATTTAATGTATGAACTTCGTAAAAATATAGTAAAAACAACATTAGAAAAAAAAGGCGACTGGAAACCTATTATTTTTCTTTTTACAGATGGTGTTCCAACAGATAATCCAAGTACTGCGATTGAAGAATGGAAAAAAGAATGGGCAAAAACAGCAAACATGGTTGCTATTTCTTTTGGAGATGAAAATAATACTGCCATTCTAGACCAATTAACAGATAATGTACTTCTTTTTAAAAATACTGACTCAACATCCTACCAACAATTTTTTAAATGGGTAACTGATTCCATAAAAATGAGTAGTATGAGTATTCAAGAAAACAAAACAGGTTTTGAATTAGCCGATATAAATAATGATACTTTTCTCGATCCTAAAGAATTAAAAAACAAACCTCCCATACAATACGTTGATGAAAATTTTGTAGTAATTACTGGTATTTGCCAAAATTCAAAACGCCCCTATCTAATTAAATATAAAAAAGAAATTGTAGAGTCTAGCATAGGTTATGGTTTGCAAACACGCCAATATAGATTAAAGGGCAGCTATGCCTTAGATCATTCCTATTCCGAACTTTCTGCTGAAGACTATATTCCAAAAAAAATAAATACAGAAGAAATTGTTGGCGTACCTACATGCCCATCTTGTGGAAATCAAATTGCTTTGGCGATGTGCACTTGCGGCACAATTCATTGCATTAATACAGAGAAAATAAATAGCAATGGTACCATAAGTAGTTCATGCCCATCATGCAATATGAATGCAGAATATGGATTTGGTGACAGCGGATTTGATATAAACAGAGCACAAGGATAATATATGCAATCTGAAAATTATTTGAAATCAATATTACAAATTTCAGATAATCAATCATCTAATTTTCAAGATTTTATAAAAGAAACCAATGCATTACAAATCACAGAAGAAATAATATCAAAATTTGAATATTTGAAAGAAATTTGGAAAATTAAAGAAAAAAAAGGAGATATTGAAAGACAGCATATAACTATTCCTAATGCAAAAATTGGAAAGCAATATCAAGCTAAATTAGATTTTAACGAATTACATTGGGAAGATTTTTTTTGGTTTGAAATAATAGGTTTGGAAAGTTTTGGCTTACATTTCAACAATCAAACACATCATATAACAGGTGTCCCAAACGACAGTGGAGAGGCTTCATTCCAAATAAAATTTAAATTACACGAAGCAGATGAAGTAAATTCCAAGAAAATTAATTTTTACATAAATCCCGACCCAAAAACTTTATTTAAAAACAATCCAAGTGATACATCAGATGAATTTTGGAAAGAAGATAATAAAAATTTTTGCAAAAAAATTGAAGATAAATCCCTAATTATTTCATCAAAAAGAGGAAGATCGCACGCACATAATGATGGTTTTAGAGAAGATGATTTTTTGTATAATGAAATTCAAGACACACAATGGCATCTTATCTGTATTTCAGATGGAGCAGGAAGTGCAAAATTTTCAAGAAAAGGATCGGCTTTGGTAGTTGAAAAAACAAACACCTATTTTAAACAACAAAGTAGTGTAGAAAGTTTAAAAAAAATAGATAATTTAATAGATAATTTATCTGAAAATGTAGATGAAATACATGAGATTTCACAAAATTTTCTACTTGAATGTGCAGCTTTTGTACACGACGAGATTAAAGAATTTGCAATTTCTAAAAACTCAACTATAAAAGATTTTCATGCAACTCAAGCTTTTGTTTTAGTGAAAAAACACCAAAAAGGGTATGCAATTTTGTCATTTGGTATTGGAGACTGCCCAATAAATGTTTTGTATGATGAATCTGATAAAGTAATACTTTTAAATGATTTAGATATTGGAGAATACAGTGGTGGCACATGGTTTGTTACCTCTGAAGAAATTTTTAAAAACAGATACACTATTAAAAACAGAGCAAAGTTTTCATTTTTTAATGATTTTCAATATCTTTTTTTAATGACAGATGGAATATATGATCCAAAATTTTCAGTAGAAAATCAATTAAATAACATACAAAAATGGAAAGATTTATTAGTAGATTTACAAGGCGAAAATGAAGATAAAGTTAAAGTTGATTTTTCATTACCCATAGAAGATACTTTAAATAAATTAGACCAATGGATGGATTTTTGGAGCCCTGGTAATCATGATGATAGAACCGTAGCTATTATATATTAGAATCTAAATAAATGAACCAAACTAAAATAGTTTTTTCAATAATAGACCCATCAAAATCCTATCAATTCATAGATAATGGAAACCCAAAAAGTGGTGCGATGAAAGATGTATATTTCAGTCCAGATAAAACTTACATTGTTGGTATTTACAAAAAACATCAAGATAATAATTCGATAGAAAGATTAAAAAAGATTGTCACACAATATTATAATTCAATGTTTAACAATGAATTAAGCGACTATTATAAAAGCTTGTTTTGTTGGCCAACTGATGTTATTCAATATGAAGGAAAAATAGGTTTGATTGCCCCATTTTATCATAGAAATTTTTTCTTTCAAAAAGGATATGCAAACAATGATTTAATAAAAGGAAATGAAAAACAAGGTCTTTGGTTTGCACAATCCAAATTCCGAAATAAAACTTTTCCACTTTGTTTGGATTCTTCAGAATTAGGAGATTGGCTTAGCTATTTTCAAATTGCATTAAATATAATAAGAGGTGTAAAAAGGTTACATTCCTGCGGATTAGCACATTCAGATTTATCTTATAAAAATATATTAATAGATCCATTAACAAAAACAGCTGTTATTATTGATATAGATGGCTTGGTAGTGCCTGGTTTATTTCCACCTGATGTTTTAGGTACAAAAGGTTTTATTGCGCCAGAAGTATTAGCTACAAAAAACTTAAACAAAGACGACCCAAATAGAAAATTACCAAATAGATATACAGATTTACATGCATTAGCGGTAATGATTTACAGATACTTATTATACCGCCATCCTTTAGAAGGAAGCAAAGTACACGATTTAGATCCAGAAATTGACGATACCCTTTCATTTGGTGAAAACGCTTTGTTTATTGAACATCCTTTGGACCATTCAAACAAACCAAAAATTGAAGATTTAGATAAAAGAGGTTTACCTTGGACTGATTGTAATTCAATACCATATACAATTACCGGTCCTTACTTAACTGAATTATTCAATAAATCATTTATCGAAGGATTGAAAAATCCACAATCGCGCCCAGTGGCAAATGATTGGGAACAAGCAATATTAAAAACCACTGATTTACTTCAACCCTGTGCAAACAAAATGTGCCAACAAAAATGGTATGTTTTTGAAAATACCAATAAACCAAAATGCCCATTTTGTGGTACTTTACATGAAGGAACACTACCTATTTTGGATTTATATTATCAATTTGAACCTGGCGTTTGGAAACCTGAAAACCACAGATTAATGGTGTATAATAATCAATATCTATTTCCATGGCATGTAAATAGAAATATTGTACGAAATGAACAATTAGCAGCTGAATTTAAAAAACCTGTAGGATACTTTACTTTTTATCATAATAAATGGGTTTTGGTAAATCAAAAATTAGAAAGTTTATATGATGCAACCGAAAAAAAAGAAATTCCAATAGGATCGATGATAGAACTTCAACCAGATAAAAAAATTCTTCTTTCAAAAGACGATGGAGGTAGATTAATTTTTATTACATTTGCTAACATTTAAAAATATAAATTATATGAACGACAGCATGATAAACCATCCAGGACTTATTGCAGGTTTTGGTATTGTAGTACTGATAATGTTACTATTAGATTTAGGTGTTTTCAATAAAAAAAGTCATGCAATTACCAACAAAGAAGCCATTACATGGTCTATTGTTTGGATAAGTATTGCCATGATTTTTAGTGGTGTTATATATCTTTTAATGGATTTTGAAACTTTTGCAAAATTCCAATCTGCGTATTGGATAGAAAAAGCATTGTCTGTGGATAATTTATTTGTTTTCATTCTCGTATTTGGCTTTTTTAATGTACCCAAAGAGGTACATCATAAAGTATTATTTTGGGGAATTATAGGAGCATTAGTTATGAGAGCCATTTTTATATTTTCTGGTGTTGAAATTATAAAACTTACTTATCTGCCTGATATGATTTTATTTGGCCAGACTGTTAGTATAAATGTAGTTCTTACTCTTTTTGGATTTTTTCTAATTTATGCTGGATATAAATCTTGGTTTACAGAAGATGATGATGATGAAAAAGATTTTAGCTCAAGTCCTGGAGCAAAAGTTGTTTACAAATTTTTTAAAGTTTCAAAAGAATATCACGGCGATAAATTTTTCACAATCGAGAATGGAATAAAAGTAGCTACCCCGCTTCTGGTAGTAGTAGGAGTAATAGAATTTACCGATCTATTGTTTGCAGTAGATTCTATTCCCGCCATATTTGCCATTGCACCTAATGATCCTTTTATCCTATATACATCTAATATATTTGCTATATTAGGATTACGATCATTTTATTTTCTATTGGCTAATTTTATTTATTTATTTTCAAAACTTAAATATGGTTTAGCTATCATTCTTGCCTTTATAGGTTTTAAAATGGTTATTTCTCCCTTTTTTCATATCAGCTCGCCTGTTTCATTATTTATTGTTTTAGGTGTTTTGATTCTTTCAGTTATCGCATCATTAATATGGAAAGAAAAGGAAGAAGAACATTCTTAATTTTCATTAAAAACTCTTTGTTGATTATCAGATTCAAAGTTATTTTGGCATAGATTTAGGCATCATTAAACTAATTGTTTTTTTACCCATAGAGGTCGCAGAGGTTTATTCTTTATGTTTTTTCCTTTGAAAATCAACCACATAGATATTGAACTTTTAGGTTTTATTGTCTATGTGTTAAAGATAGGCTTTCAATACACCTTTTCTGCAAAATTCATTCTTACGGTGTAGAGAACAATACATTTTAACATAATTATACTAATTATAAAAAATCAATACTGTCCTAAATAAAATTTTGGACACACAAAATCAACTCATCTATTGACTTTTGAGCTATATTTTGCTTATACCAATGATTTGAGAAAACAATGTTACATTTGTCATAAGAAAGGGATGTTTAATTGTCTACCTCCAAAGTAAAACTTTGGGTTATAAAATCCCATTTCTTTTTTAAATCGTTTTGAACGCTATTACTCCTCCTCAAAATATTCAAATAAAAAATCATTGTAAGGGAAACGTTTGGTGTGAATTTGCTTCACTTCTTCATATACTAATTTTTTAAATTCTTCATAATTGGTTTTCTGTAAAACAGACATAAATATTGTAGGGAAAGTACTTTTTGCCATCCATGTTTTTTTCCAATCTTCTAAGGTAAAATTTTCTTTTTGAATGGGTTGCAAGTCTATTTCTTCTTTTTTATTGTAAGAAAATGCGTCTATTTT
>Ga0316612_1000517_pt1 | contig 11697 bp, 6 predicted proteins | sample MIS2016226_MG_FD_207676 | JGI IMG/M metagenome (GOLD analysis project Ga0316612, IMG submission 207676) | Microbial mat bacterial communities from Middle Island sinkhole, Lake Huron, Michigan, United States - MIS.2016.226 | ecosystem: Environmental > Aquatic > Freshwater > Lake > Sediment... | reverse complement strand
CTCCGAAATTAATCCATTTGTTCCATTGTTAAATGCAAGTCCGCTGACTTCATTGCCCGTAAAGATTATAGCGTTTTATTTGCCTCAATTTCATGAAATTTTGGAAAATAATGAATGGTGGGGAAAGGGATTTACCGAATGGACCAACGTAAAAAAAGCCAGGCCACTTTTTAAAGGACATTATCAACCCCATTTTCCAGGCGAATTGGGCTATTATAATTTACTGGATGGCAAAGTAATGAAACGGCAGGTTGAACTGGCTCAGCTTTACGGAATAGGTGGATTTTGTTTTTATTTTTACTGGTTTAACGGGAAAAGACTTTTAGAAACACCCATTCTGAATTACCTGTCTGATTCATCTTTAGATTTACCATTTTGTCTTTGCTGGGCCAATGAAAACTGGACACGTCGCTGGGATGGCTATGATTCGGAAATATTGATTTCCCAAGAATATTCATCGGATGATGATATAGGTTTTATAAAATATGTCAGCAAGTATTTTGATGATCAACGGTACATACGAATTGATGGCAAGCCTCTTTTAATTGTTTATCGCCCCGCTAAATTTCCTCATCCTGCTCAAACAACAGACCGGTGGCGTGAATGGCTTCGCAACAATAAACAGGAAGAAATTTATCTGGCTTATGTTCAATCGTTTGAAAGGGTAGTTCCACTATCGTATGGATTTGATGCTGCCATTGAATTTCCTCCGGATAAATCCAATGACGTCCGAATATTTAATGGCATCAAACCACTGAAAAGAAAAGATATCCTTAATGTGTTTAATTGGGAGTCTATTATAGAGAAATCACAGGGGGGTAAGATTCCTAATTACAAGTTATTCCAAGGTGTTTGTCCTTCATGGGATAATACACCAAGGAGGAAATCCGCAGGATCAATCTTGGTAAATAATTCGCCAGAGCTTTTCGAGAGTTGGGTGTCAAATGTCATATCGGGTACAATAAACCGTTTTAAATTTAATTTGAATGAAAGACTGATATTTGTAAATGCTTGGAATGAGTGGGCAGAAGGGGCACATCTGGAGCCAGATGAAAAATATGGTTATGCATGGCTTCAAGCCATTCGTAATGCACTATCAATGTTTTCTCAGATCAAACCATTAAAAATCGAAGAAAACAAGAAGTCAATTCTATTCGATTTGTTATTTTGCCAAGGTGGTTTCCATGGAGGAGGAGAGTATGGTAAAGCTGTTTTTCTTGAATTAATCAACAAAGTAATTTCCCGGTCTGACTGTATTATTTATGTTGCGATGAACCCTAAATTTTCTATTGATGAATCTATTTTAGACTTATTCAAAATCAACCATGAGTTTATTCGAGTTTTAAATGTTAATAATTTGGATGATATCAGAAAATTAGTGAATACTGATTTATTCGATGCTTTTTTTGCACCAGCCCTGGTTGTTTATGCACAAGGTTATCAATATTTAAAAACTGCAGGAAAAAGTCTTGGTTTTCATTGTTCCAATACAAGAATTATAGGCACTTTACACGACATTAGGGATTTTGAAATGGCACTTGATTATTCTAAAATCTATTATTTTAGAAAAGCCATCGGATGCAAATTTGAAAATAAACTCAGCACACAAAAATTGCAGAAAAATATTAGGTCATTTGTTGATTATGCAGATGGCCTGAAGGAAATGTATCAAAAAATTATGGATGATGAAGTGGTAACCAATATTATCACTGTTTCAGATTATTCGATGAAAAGCATGAAAGAGAATTTTAATGTTAATAATGACTTACAACTCAAATTTAGCGTTTTATATTCATGTATGAAACACAGATATTCTCCAGAGCCATTCAGTTTCAAAGGATATGATTTTGAAAAGTTAAAGTATTTCCTTTCAATAAACCTGGGCAGGTCTGAGAAAAACGGCTCGGCCATTGCCAAAGCCATTGATGAATTGGTTTCCGAAAATCTATTCCCCGATAACTATTATGCAGTGCTGACAGGTATTGAAAATCTGGCACAATTGGACATTGAAATCAGAAACAGGGACAGGTTTATTGTTTTAGGATTCCTCTCCCCGGAAAACCTGGAACATCTTTACAAAAATACTGAATGTTTAATATATGCCTCATTAAGCGAAGGCTTTGGTTATCCTCCTATCGAAGCAATGAGTTACAATGTTCCAAGCGTTGTTTCAGAGATAAGTGCCATCCCAGAGATTTGTCGGGATGCAGCGATATATTGTGATCCATATAGTGTATCATCAATCAAAGAGGCCATCATAAAATACATAAAAAAACCACTGTCAAAAGAGATATTGAGGGACAGGTATGCTTTCATAACATCCAAGCAGATTAATGATCTCAACAAGCTTATTGAAATTATCTTAAATTAAGGGACGAACTCATGTTAAGTTTTTATAATACAAAAAAAAATAGGACTAAATCAGATTCTACAATTAAACCGATATCGTTTAGAAAAGCCAGGCTAATTGCCCATTACTTACCGCAATTTCATCCGATTCCAGAAAATGATACGTGGTGGGGTGCTGGCTTTACAGAATGGACAAATGTTGCAAAAGCGAAACCTTTGTTTGAAGGACATTACCAACCAATACTTCCTGCTGATCTTGGTTTTTATGATCTCCGCATTCCTGAAGTTCGTCTTGCCCAGGCAAACCTTGCCAAAGAACACGGGGTTGAGGGTTTTTGCTATTGGCACTATTGGTTTGATGGGAAACGTCTTCTGGAACGGCCATTTAATGAAGTATTAAAGTCTGGTGAACCGGATTTTCCCTTTTGTCTTGGATGGGCTAATGACAGTTGGACCGGCATATGGCATGGACTTATTGATAAAACATTAATCGAGCAAACCTACCCGGGACATAAGGATGAAGAAACTCACTTTTATGCGCTTTTAGAGGCATTTAACGATAAGCGCTATATGAAAATTGATGGCAAGCCAATATTTTTTATTTATAAACCTTATTTGCTTCCCAATCCTAAATCCTTTTTAGATCATTGGCGCAGACTTGCTATTAAAGAGGGGCTACCTGGCATTTATTTCGTCGGTAACGCCAGAAATATTGACTGGCATTATGAGGAAGACGGATTTGATGGGATGACTCCACATAATCCCGGATTTAGTGTCTGGAATATCTTTTATCCGAATGCAGAAAGTATAAGGAGCGTATATGGGAGTCGTTTTCAAGATAGCAATTATAACAGCCCATATATAAAATATTATCCTGGCCCTGAACTTATATACTATGAGGATTATATTAAAATAGGCCTTCATAACCTAAGAAAGGATATGGATGAATTTCCTTGCGTTATGCCTAACTGGGATAATACCGCAAGAAGTGGAAGGAAGGGCTGGGTGTTCGTTGATTCAACGCCAAAGCTTTTTCAACTGCATTTGAGAGACGCCATAAATGCAGTATCAGCTAAGCCTTATGAAAAAAGATTAGTTTTTATTAAATCTTGGAATGAGTGGGCAGAGGGCAATTATCTGGAGCCTGATATTAAATTTGGTAAAGGTTATCTGGAAGCTTGTCAGTCAGAAGTTTTTATAGATTTATAACGATTTCACCGCATTTATATTACAGGGAAAATTAATCCCGCCCCTTAACTATAAACTTAAATTGTCGATTAGATGAACTATTCACATGATAACAAACCAATGATATTGGTTGTCAGCCATGTAATTCCCTATCCTCCGGCTGCCGGAAATGAGATTCGCATACTTAAAATGCTCAAAATATTACAGGAATTTGGATTTGGTGTGGTTCTGCTGATAAACAAGGAGAATGTTTCTGATGATATCAAAAACAAGCTTAAACTCCTCTTTGAGAATATACACCTGATTTGTGATGATTTTGATAATGAATTAATACCGCTAAATAAGCCACATTTCAAAAATCAATTATTTCCTTGGGGATTTCTAAGCAAAATGCATCTAAACAAGATGTTTCTATTTCTTAATTCTGCAAAAAAAAATAAAGCAGTTGAGCTTAAAAAATGGTTTGCTTCAGACCGACTAATTAATGCTACCAAAAAGCTTTATGATAAATATCAGCCCGTAGCTGTGATGGTTGAATATATTTTTACCAGTCCTTGTTTAAAAGTAATACCAAAAGGTGTGCTAAAAATTATCGATACCCATGATATGTTTTCACGAAAGAAAGAGCAGGTGATTAAGTACGGGATAGATGATTTGTTATCATGTTCCCGCAAGGAGGAAAGACGCTATTTATTAAATGCAGATCTAATAATTGCTATCCAGTCTCATGAAGCACAAATGTTTCAACAGCTAGCACCTGAACTTGATGTGATTACTGTTGGGATCGATTTTAGTATATTGCAAGAAGCAGATAACAATAAGGTAATACCTGGCAGAATTTTAATTGTTGGTTCAGATAACCCGCTTAATAAACACGGTTTAAAGGAATTTTATTCCAAGTCCTGGCCTGAGATTAAAGAAAAACATCCGGGAGCTACCCTTTGCATCATTGGCAAACTTGCTAATTGTTTACAAACTGATGATAAGCTAGTTTGTCTGAAGGGATGGGTTAATGATATCACTGAGGAATATAAGAAAGCAGCAGTCGTAGTTAATCCTACGGTTGCCGGAACAGGCTTGAAGATTAAGAGCGTTGAAGCGCTGTGTAATGGAAAGGTTCTGATATCAACTCCAAATGGATTAGAGGGAATAGAATCAACGGATCAGGAGGCCCCATATATCGTTGCATCCGATTGGACTGGCTTTGTTAATTCAGTTGTCTCTATTCTTCAATCAGAAGAAAAAAGAACACATTTGGAGGAACTGGCTTTGAAATTTGCCGATGAAAATTTTGGGAAAGACAAAATCTATAAACAGTTGAAGGAAAAGCTAAGATTGACTCGGAATTAAGGCTGGATGGTCCGATAATAGGGGATGCTTACAATAAATATGGATCCCCGGACGCAAGAATAATTATGGGGCATTAACCCTAACCATTTTTACAAAATACCAAGGTTTAGTAATACGAAATTCAGTGAATGGAATTGATCAACCATGACTTTGATATATAGTGAAGAAAAGTTTGTCGTTTTGTTTAAAAACATTGTTAGCATTATTTTTCAAAAATAATCAGTTATGAAAAAAACTCAAACGATGCTATTTGGTTCATTTTCATTGCTACTTTTTTTATTGTCTATAATCCTCTTGATATTAAATATAAAGGTTCCGGAATATGGTGGAGATGAAGTCTGGTTTGCAATGAATTTACTCAATAAAAGAATTGCAGATTTAAGTTTATTTGAATTTGTCTATTCCGGGCCAATTAAAACAATTGTGACTTATTTTGTTTTCAATACCTTTGGTTTTAATATATACAGTGTCCGCTTGTTTTCCATATCAGTTTATGTCCTCGGCGTTGTAGCTTGGAGTTTTTACCTTTCAAAACAAAAATTATCGATCGCTCTTGCTTCTGGGTTAATCTTATTTTCACTCAATGCTGATTTGTTATTTTTTGCAAAAGTCGATATCAATCAACCCACTTTTCATAATATGTTTTTTATTCTTCATATAATCTTATTCCTTATTATTATCAGGAACAGTCCAAATGTTTTAACAGGAACGATGTTCATAGTATTCGCCTTCATAGAGAGTAATTTGCACATACGAAATATTTGGATAATGAATGCTTTTGTCCTTTCATTTATTCTTGACTATTTACTTTTTACAAGCAATAATCCGACATGCCTAAAAGCAATAAAACAATTCTTATCAAAAGCATGGCCCATTATGTCTGGCTGGGTTGTTTCATTAACCTATTTTCTATATACGTTAATCCATTTCAGATCAGATCCATTGGTTTTAATGGCAACGGCCAATGACAAAAACACAACTTATTTCCAAAGTATTTCACGGTCATTGCAGAATTTGTGTGATTACATAGTCGGAGGAAGGGTATTCTCTTATGGATATTCTAATACCACAGAAGCACTGATGATCACCTTTACAGGTTTCATTTTTTTTATACTAATAATTATTTTATTTGTTCGCTTGTTTAGGGATAAAAGAAGGTCTGATCATGAATGGTATTTCAGAATGTTGATAGCAATGATAGTCATTTCAATCACAATTTTTATCCAATATTCTGTTACAAAATCTTCTATTCAGCCTTGGCACGGAAATCATGTAATGTTGCTTTCGCTAATTTTATTTGCATTGGTGATTGAGGGCTTATTTTTAATAAATTTAAAGGCAATTGCCTGGATACTTTTAGTAAGCATTTCAGTCGTCTTGTTTACTATCCAGTGCGGCCTTTCAAAACAAGTGACAACGATTAATGAAAATAAAAGAGGTTTCAACTTAGTCGTTTGGCAACCAATAAGTTTGACTTCTTTAAGGAATTACATTGTTGATAATCCTGATACTTATCTGATTGCTGATTGGGAGATTGGACGGCCACTAATATTGGAGAACCACTATTCAGATTTAATAGCCAGTAAATTAGAGTTTAGTACCTCCCCCCTTTCAAATGAGGTAATTAATGATTTATCCGGCAAATTGATTATTCGTTCAACGGAAATAACCCTTACAGTGCCTGATTGGAGTGATAGTGAATTGATAAAGTATAATGCAAAATTTGAAAAAATAAAAGATTTCAAAGATAATTATAATAGGGAAGTGTATCAATTAGGATACATTCGTAAAATTGAACAGTAATGACAATTATAGTAGTTTCAGGTTTCAAAAGCTAATCAGGATATTAAATGCCCCAAAATCAAAAGCAAACTGAGATAGAATTTTTTAAATCTGCATTGGCTAAAGACTGGGTCGATATTCCTTGTAGAGAAATTCTTTCGTGGATTAATCAGCAGAATAGTATTACAAAGACAGTAATCGCTCAAATTCCACTTGAAAAAATGAAGTTGTGGAGATTTGAAGAATTAACCGGAAATATTGTTCATGAGAGCGGCAAATTTTTTTCAATAGAGGGGATTAACGTGGAAACTAATTGGGGCCTTGTACAAAGTTGGGATCAGCCAATCATAAATCAGCCTGAAATTGGTTTTTTGGGTATCCTTTCAAAAAAAATCAAAGGAATATTGCATTTTTTAATGCAAGCGAAAATTGAACCGGGTAACATTAATGTTGTGCAGATATCACCGACATTACAGGCAACTAAAAGCAATTACACAAGAGTTCATAAGGGCAGAACACCGCTGTTCCTGGAGTATTTTAACGGGCAAAAAAAGGTGGAAATCTTACTTGATCAGTTGCAATCGGAACAAGGATCCAGGTTCTTAAGAAAGCGCAACAGGAATATCATCATTGAAGTGTATGAAAATGAGAATCTGAATATTCCTGAAAATTTCATCTGGCTCACCCTTGGTCAAATTAAGCAATTGATCAGATATGACAACATTGTCAATATGGATACCCGTACGGTTATTTCAGCAATTCCCTATGGTTCTTATGACGCTAATACTCTTAGATATTTTGCTGCAATTAATTATGCTAATTCAATAGATTCTCACCTTTTAAATTCTATTTTGAATCATGAGCTTCATTTATACAGCATTGACCAGATTATATCGTGGATTACAGATTTGAAATCAAAATATTTGTTGAAAGTTAGTAATATTCCACTCAAAGATGTAGCTAAATGGAACTATAATGGATTGTCCATTATCCATGAACAAAATAAATATTTTGAGGTCATTGGAACCAATATTGAAATTGGCAACAGGGAAATAATTTCTTGGGATCAGCCAATGATTAAACCAATTCAGGAAGGTATTATTGCATTTATTGTCAAGCCAATCAATGGAGTATATCATTTCCTGGTACAGGCAAAGATAGAAGCAGGGAACCTAGATATTTTTGAATTAGCCCCGACAGTTCAATGTTTAACCGGCAATTATCGCATCGGCCAAAGTGAGTATAATGTTCCGTTTATTGCAGAGGTGACCAATGCTGCAAAAACAAATGTTTGGTATTCTGCAATGCAGAGTGAAGAGGGCGGCAGGTTTTATAAAGAACAGAATTTGAACATGATCATTGAAGCCACTGATGATTTTCCAGTTGAAGTTCCTGAAAATTATTGCTGGATGACACTTAATCAAATATTGCTATTTATCAAATTCAATAATTATTTCAATATTGCTGCCCGAAGCCTTATTGCTGCGGTTACTTTTTAACTGTATCCGGATAGTGTCAGATTGAATTATAAAAATAGGAATTTTAGGTTGTGCCGGTTCTGCACGAAAATCTGTTATTTCGGCCAGCAGGAGTCTTGGAAACTTGTTAAATTTAAATTGCTGCTACCTTAATAATTGCTGGATGTCCTTTATTGGCATATAACAGAAAAGATTATGTTTTCATTAAAGGAGTGAACTTATATAAAGAAGGAAGCCAACATGATCATCAATGTTGAATTCAAATTATAAAAGCTATGGATATTCAATACTTGTCAGGAGGCATTTGCTTTGAGGCTGGATTATAAATCCCAATTATTGTAGGATGAATTAAAAACAAAGAAGACATTTAATTAAACCTGATTAATTCAATAGAAAACAAATTCTAAACTATAAGTCTGATTCTGCAACAGAAATCTTCTCTAATGCATTGCATTTAAAAGGTGAAGCATTGTATAACAATATTTTACTCATACGGCATTGTTTTTGACATTTATGCAAAACCCTAATTAATTAATCAGGTTAAACTAAATTAATTTTGTCAGCAACCCGAAAACAATTAGTAGTCAAATACTAATATTGCGTTGTAAAAACGAAAATAAATTATCGCTATTGCCATGTAAAAACGCAATTACTTTACTTTCATTGTAAGAAGAGAAATAAAATTTCGGAAAGGAAGGGCTCTATAAATGTTATATTGAAATAGAATTACTTAGTAGGAAAAATCAATAAGTACATCCCCTCAAAGGCAGGATTTGAGTCCCTTGAACAAGTAATATTGGTTTTTTAATCCGAAATAAGTTCAACTTGACTTAGATTTACTATGCTGTCACAAAATCCAAAATACTCGGTTATTGTACCTGCCAGAAATGGGGTAAAGTATTTGCCCACCTGTGTTGAGTCAATAATTGGTCAAGATTTTGATGATTATGAATTGATTTTAAGTGATGATCATTCAACAGATGAAACATTTAAATACATAGAATCACTAAACCATCCAAATATAAAAAAAGTTACACCACCTCAAGGTTTGAGTATGGCAGAACATTGGGGTTGGGCAATGGACCAATCAATAGGCGATTGGCTTATTTTTGTTGGTCAAGATGATGGACTCCAACCATATTTCTTTAGGTTAGCAGAAATTCTTACAAAAGAGGCCGATAGGAAAAAATTAAGAACGATAATGTCGAAAAGAGCCTATTTTTTTTGGCCTGGATGCGATGCGTTGTATGGAAATACGGCTATTTCATTTAACGCAATTAATGAGATTAAAATACTAAATTCAAAGTTTCAATCTCTTCGCGCACTTCTTGGCATTCAAACATATTTCGAGTTACCCGAAATGTACACCACCTCCATATTTAGTCGAAAAATTATTGATGAAGTTAAATCAATACAAAATGGGAAAGTGTTTTTGGCTCATCCTCAGGATGCAAACCTTGCAGCAATAGCTTGCAGTTTAGACAGTCACTATCTAAAATGTATGATTCCTTTAGGTTGGGTAGGATCTTCGCCCAAAAGTGCAGGACTTGCAGTGATGAGCACTACCGGGTCAAAAATTAATCCGGACGCAGAAGCTGATCTAATTGCGGTAAAAGCTGATTATCTCAATAAAACTACAAAAAGCGCAATTAAGAACAATCCATTAGCTGGGGACTTTTCTTTAGGTTCATTTCCAATATATTTTTGGGGTGCTTTATTGCAAACCGAAATTTTAAGATCTTTTTGGATTAATAAATTTCTCAAATCGAACCTTTTTAAATCGCTTATGTTCAGCTCCGTAATGTACGAGATAGAATCTTCAATTAATTTTAATGTTGGCAAAAGGATGGTGTATTTCTTTGAGCTAATTAAGATCAATAATTGCGACTTACACAGAATAATAATATTTAAAAATAACATTTTTCCAAATATAAAACGATTAGATCGTTATTTTTCTATCCTACTAGATTTTCCAATTAGAATAAAGAATCGTTTTGGCTTCAAAAAAGTAAAATCAATTTCTTTATATAAAAACTGGGAAGAAGATAAGAACATAAGTATGAATTCTGCTTCCCAAGTTGTAGATGCGTTGATGAAGGATAATAATATGCTTGAATTAGTCAAAAGATATTGAAAATTCAAATATCATAAACGAAACTAATAATATGGATGGAATTTCAGTAATTATTTGCTGTTATAATAGTGCTAAAAGAATCCCAGAAACATTAAAGCATTTATCGCAGCAACAAATACTCACATATTTCCCTTGGGAAATAATTTTAGTTAATAATAACTCGAACGACACAACCGTTGAGGTAGCCACGCAAGAATGGCAAAGTTACAATTCTAATGTATTATTTAAGATACTAAATGTTCCTGAACCTGGTAAATCTTATGCTATTAAGGCAGGTGTTTTCGAAGCAAAATATAAATATTCAATTATTTGTGACGACGATAATTGGTTAAGTCCTGATTATTTGCAAATTGCTTTTGAAATAATGGAAAGCAATAGTCAAATTGGAATGTTAGGAGGACAGGGGATTGCAGCCTGCGAAATAAACCCACCAGAATGGTTCGAAAACAAGAAAAGTGATTATGCCGTTGGAAAACAAGGTTTAGAAAGTGGAGACATAACTTCAAGATATTATCTTTGGGGAGCTGGTGTGGTTTTTCGTACCGATATATTATTCCAAATTTACAACTCTGGGATCAAATCTTTGTTAACATGCCGAAAAGGAAATGAATTAACTTCTGGTGGTGATTCCGAAATTTCTGCATGGTTCATCTTAGTCGGATATAAACTATGGTACGATTCAAGATTGATATTTAGACACTATATACCAAAAGAAAGATTGACAGAAGACTATGTAAATCGGCTGCAAGAGGGGTTTGATTTGGCTTCTGTAAAACTAATTTATTATAATAAGCTGATCAAATATGAGCAACTTACACTTCATGGTAAATTTTGTCTACTTATAAAATCTTTATTAAAAATTATATTTGCATATATAATTCCAAAAAGATACAAGTCCCTATACTCTGAAAATTTATTAAATATTCAGTTGATAAGTGCAGGTAAAATATTTTTTAATGCGGATATGGCTGTAGTGCAAAATATGATAAGAATTCCTTTAAAAAAATTAAAGATACGACAGTAATATTAGTTGCATGTTAGGATATGTGTCAATAATTACACCTGTATTCAACAATATTAGGGATATAGGATCTTGTTTACAATCAGTTGTTCAGCAAACATATTCACAAAAAGAGCATTGGATTATTGATGGCGGCAGCACGGATGGCACCCTTGAGATAATAAAGCAATACGCAAAAAAATATCCTCACCTTAATTGGGTCTCGGAAAACGATGCCGGTATTTATGATGCGATGAACAAGGGGATAGAAAGAGCAAAGGGTGATTGGCTGTATTTTCTGGGAAGTGATGATCAGTTTTTTAACGATCATATTCTGGAAGAAATACTGACCGATAAATTCTTAATGAAGTACGATCTGTTATATGGTAATATTTTGCTAAAGGAATCCAATTTGG
>Ga0316612_1000516_pt1 | contig 11706 bp, 9 predicted proteins | sample MIS2016226_MG_FD_207676 | JGI IMG/M metagenome (GOLD analysis project Ga0316612, IMG submission 207676) | Microbial mat bacterial communities from Middle Island sinkhole, Lake Huron, Michigan, United States - MIS.2016.226 | ecosystem: Environmental > Aquatic > Freshwater > Lake > Sediment... | reverse complement strand
AAGCATGAGCAAGCCTCTTTTGCCATTCTGAACGCGGATTGGAGTCCCAGGCCTTCTTACCTCAAGGCTCAGAGCAAGATCGCAGAGATCAAAGCGAAGGAAAAACGTTAAATTTGGGTAGAATAGGCATCCTGCCTGTTTCCTAGAGTAGAATAGGCATCTTGCCTGTTTCCTAGAGTAGAATAGGCATCCTGCCTGTTATTCCTAGAGTAGAATAGGCATCCTGCCTGTTATTCCTAGAGTAGAATAGGCATCCTGCCTGTTATTCCTAGAGTAGAATAGGCATCCTGCCTGTTATTCCTAGAGTAGAATAGGCATCTTGCCTGTTTCCTAGAGTAGAATAGGCATCCTGCCTGTTATTCCTAGAGTAGAATAGGCATCCTGCCTGTTATTCCTAGAGTAGAATAGGCATCCTGCCTGTTATTCCTAGAGTAGAATAGGCATCCTGCCTGTTTCCTAGAGTAGAATAGGCATCCTGCCTGTTATTCCTAAGCCTAAATAAAAGAAGCCAGGGCGCTGATAAAGCGTTCTGGCTTTTTTGTTGAAATTTAGCTTTTTGAAAACCATTTTTGCCGTATGATTCGATAGACAAAGAGCGGGTTGCCGATGAGATAGCGTCGCCATTTGCCTTTTGGGTCGACTAACAAGCGCCAAAACCATTCCAAGGCCAACATATTCATCCAATAAGGCACACGTGGCTCGATGCCCGCCACATAATCAAACAAAGCCCCAACAGCCCAACAAACAGGCGCAGGGATTTGCTCCCGCCGAGCGGTGAGCCATTTTTCCTGGCGCGGGGTTCCCATCCCCACAAAAACTACATGAGGCGCTGTGGCTTGGATTTCTTGAAGAACTTGCACCTCACTTTTTTCCAAAAAGAAACCGTCGCAAACCCCAACGACCTGTAAACTGGGCCATTTCTGGAGCAGTTTGCGGCGGGCTTCGGCTGCAACACCATATCTTCCCGCCAAAATATAGATACGCCACTTTTGCATTTCAGCCAAAGTGCAAAATTGCTCGATCCAATCGGCTCCCGTCGCTTTAGCCATCTCGCTTTGTGCGCCATGCAAGAAGCGATTGGCCCAAATTATCCCAATTCCATCAGCATAAACTAAACTAGCTTGATTGAGAATGGTAAAATAAGCAGCATCGCTATTGGCCACGTTGAGGCAATGGGCATTGACATAGAAAATCGTGCGTTTTTGGCGCTGATTGACCCACAACTTGACCAAGCGCAGAATTTTGGGGACATTGGCGCAGGCCGTTTGAACCCCAAGAATACTTACCACATTCAAAGCCCAGCGAGCCCGCAGCCGCTGATCTTCCGACCAGTAAGGCTGGGTGGGGGGCGGAAGCTGGCCAATGATGCTATTTGTTTCGGTTTGCATAGCTAAGAGATTCCCGATCTATTTTTTCACCAGAAAGTCCCAAAAGCCAGAAGAAGAACAGACCTAAAAAGGTTGTTGGAAGCAGGACAATACTGTGAAGTAAGACCCCATAACTAAAAGCGGTTGCTTGGTCGACCTTGAAAAGGGCTAAAATCAACACGCAAGCATATTCAAAAACCCCAATTGTGCCTGGAACAGAGGAAAGAGTGATTCCGACTTGGAGGCCTAACAAGAGTAAGATGGAGGCCCTGAACTGAAGTTGAATTTGAAGGGCTAAAAGAGTCAATTGATTCGTCAGAATTGCGGTGCTGACAATAAAACAAGACCAGAAAAGCAATTGCAAAATCTCTTCGGGGCGATGTAAAACATTCAGGCTTGCCAGCCCACCATGAAGATATTGCGTTATTTGGGCTTGCAATTTTTGCGGAAGCCACGAGACAATTTTAGTCAAGCTGCGAACAGCTTGCTCCCGATAAAAAACAAGAAGCGAAAGGCTCAAAAAGATAAGAAGAGCGATGAAAATCAAGCTGTAGGCTGATTGGCTAACCCAAAGAGGAAGGGGCGTAAGCAATAAAAGGAGGCAAAAGAGCAGAGCAAAAGTCATTAGATCAAGGAGCTTTTCGAGGATCACGGTCCCTAACGTAAAGACGCGCCCTGGCCCTAAGCCTCCAACAAGATAAGCGCGACTGAGATCACCTAAGCGGCCAGGTAAAGCAGTATTAAACAATTGCCCAATCAATAAAGCCATAAAAACTCGCGGAAAAGCAACTTTTTGGCCCGCCTTACCCAACAAGATCTTCCACCGAATCGTTTTCCCAAGGCTATTTGCAGCTACACTCATGAGGGCTAAACCAACAAAGGTGAGGTTGGCCTGGGTAATTGCTTGCCAAACATCCTGATAAGAAATGTTCTGAAGCGCCAGATAAAGACAAAGCCCACTTAGCCCCAGCCCCACACCAAAGCGCAATTCTGCCGAGGATAAAATGCGTTTTAAGCTGGTTTTATTTAGCTTCTTCCTCATTCTTTTTTCTTAATTCAGGTTTAGATGCCTGATCTATGCGCTGCGGATGAATTTGCGCCGAAGCTAAAACCCCCCAAACCTCAAACCCAACCGCAGGTGTGGTCAAAATCAATTTGCAGCCTGCAAGGTTCACAAGGCGCGGTTTGGGAAATGGTTGATAAACTGTTGGTCCTGGGGCTTTGGGGCGAAGTGTTTCTTTGGAATTTGGCCAGAAAGTAATCAGCAAAACTACGATCCCCCACAAAATTTTGGCCAGCAGCAGCTTACTCGTAAGCCCTAAGCCGAAACAAACAAGCCCTAAGCCAAAACGATAAATTTGTTTCGCTTGATTCCTCGCGCTTGCCTCGCTGGGCGGCTGCGTTGCCAGATATTCCCGATAACTGTAAGTTGCCACACAAAGCGCCAAGCCTAAAACCCAAAGCGCATTTTTAGCAATGTATCGCCAATCCATAAGATTTGCTCTGTATAGGCTATTTTGAGAATTGTAAAAGCCATTTTGAAAAAGAAACCCTAGAGAAAAGCCTTCTTAACAGTTATGCTTTTGATCTAAAACCGTCTCAAAACAAAATTAAAAGGCATAAATTTCCAAACTTCTTTACCTTTCAATTTAGAGTTGGCCACAGAGTAAAAAGACCTAGGCCTAGTATACACTAAAATGTTGAATTTGTAATACAAATAACCAAAAAGTACTATTGAGTTAAGAAATTCTCTTTATCATACCTTTCAAACAAAGAAATAGTCTTTTTGCGCTCGGCAAAAGTCCCTCAATCTGTTGCCTTCCACTGGAAACTTAATGTATCAAAGCAATGGGAAGAGGAGCTTATTGTTTCGACATTCGCTCCAGCGGATTCTGGGTGTAGAAATAGCCCCGAAAGAATTAAGGTGAGGAAACCAAGGAGATAAGAGGATAAACCAAGAGTTAGGATACGTGGAGCGCCAGCCAATAGGCTTAAACGACCTTTAGGGAAGAAGGTAGGATCGGCATCTTCCTGTCTTAAATCCTACCAAGTCGTGGAGCCTGAGCTTGCCAAAGGCTGCGTGTATCTGTAGCAACACCGAAAAGCTGGTTTGGCTATCCAAATTGGCGAAGAAAGCGTAAATCACCACTATGAAAGAGGCGAATGTCATCAATATCATATTTCAGCATCGCAATGCGCTCTGGGCCAAAGCCCCCCGCAAACCCGCTAAATTTCATGGGGTCATAGCCACCATTGGCTAGAACATTGGGATGCACCATCCCGCACCCGCCGATTTCAAGCCAGCCAGAGGATTTGCAGACGCGGCAGCCTTTGCCTTTGCAAAGGAAACAACTAACATCTAATTCAGCACTTGGTTCAGTAAAAGGAAAGAAACTGGGCCGTAAGCGCACTTCTGTGCCTTTCCCAAACATTTGCTCGGCGAAAGTGTGCAATGTTCCTTTTAGATCGCTCATTGTAATCGTCTGGCCGACAGCCAAGAATTCAAATTGATGAAACATAAATTCGCTGCGCGATGTCACCTGCTCGCTGCGATAGCATTTACCAGGCAACAGAACCCGCAACGGTTGGGGCGCATAGCGGCGCATAGCGTGAATTTGGCCCGGCGAAGTGTGAGTTCGCAAAACAACTTTAGGCGCATTCGGGGGCATTTCGACATAAAAAGTGTCCTGCATATCACGGGCCGGATGGTCAGGGGCAAAGTTGAGCAAGCCAAAATTGTAGTCGTCGGTCTCAACTTCGCGGCTTTCCCAAATCTGAAAACCCAGCGTGGCAAAGATTTCAAAAGTCTGGCGCAGCACTTGAGTCGTCAAATGGAGGCCCCCAACCTCTGGTTGCCGGCCTGGCAAACTGACATCAATGCGCTCGGCTTCCAAGTTGGTGGCTCGTGACGTGGACTTGATTCGGGCTTCAGCGTCGGCGTAGGCGGTCTCAAGCACCTCCCGCAAGGCATTGATGCGCTGCCCTGCCTGGGGCCGCTCTTCGGGCGGTAAAGCGCCCAAACCACGACTGAAGCGCGTTACACTGCCTGATTTACCCAGATAACTATTTTTCCACTGAGCTAAAGACTCGAAATCGGCTTTTTTGGCTAATTCTGCTTGAGCTTGTTGTTCAATTTGACTAAGTTCTTCGCTCACGGTACTTTTCTCCGTTTGATAGCTCCACAGCTAAAGCTGTGGATTCCTGGGGCCAGCTTTAACCAAACAGCTTTTTTGGCGCAACATCTCGAACAATAGAATACTTCCTGCAACAGCGGCATTGAGAGATTCAGCTTGCCCAGCCATTGGAATCGTAATTTGATGCGTTGCTAAGGCTAAACCTGCTTCACTTACGCCTTTGGTTTCGTTGCCAATGATCAGAACTGCGTTTTGAAGCCAATTAAGATCGTAATAAGGCAAAGAACTGGTAGCAACGGCAGCATAAATCGCAGAAGGCTGAAGCTTGGTCAACAAAGTGGTAATGGCTTCCCAGGGCAAATCGGGCTGCATCGCAAGCGTAAAATGGGCCCCCATCGCGGAACGGACAACTTTTGGGCTATAGATGTCAGCCGTGCCTGGCGTACAAAAAACTTGCCCTACGCCTGCTGCTTCAGCCGACCTCAACAACGTGCCCACATTGCCTGGGTCTTGAAGGGCATCTAAAATGAGGGTCAAGCCAGGCTTGGGAGAGACTTCAGGAATGGCAGCCACAGCCACAATGCCTTGCGGGTTTGGGGTATCCGCCGCCGCCGCGACCACGCGAGCCGTCGCGGCATAACAATGGGTTTGCCCAACCAATTGCCCCAGTAACTGCTGGCCCAGCGGATGGTGGTCCAGTTGTTCTGGGGCAAAGAGAACCAGCAGAAGTGGTACATTGGTGGCACAGGCTGTTGCGACCAGCCGCACGCCCTCAAGCACAAAACAGCGCTCGCCGTAGCGCTCCTCGCGGTTAGCCCGCAGAGCGCGAATACGGCGAACATGGGCATTGGTCAGGCTGCTAATCACGCTGCCGGTGCAGGTTGAGCTTGGGCAACCACTTGGCTAAAGGCCGCCGGGTCCCGAACGGCCATGTCGGCCAGAATCTTGCGGTCTAGCTCAATTCCAGCCAATTTGAGCGCGTTGACCAACTGGCTGTAAGTTGTCCCATTAAGGCGGGCCGCTGCATTGATCCGTTGAATCCAAAGGCGGCGGAAATCTCGTTTCCGCACCCGCCGATCTCGATAGGCATAGGACAGCGCATGTAAAACGGCTTCATTCGCCGCCTTAAACCGTCGCCCCGTCGCGCCCCGAAATCCTTTAGCTTGTTCTAAAACTTTCTTGTGGCGTTTCTTGACCATCACGCCGCGCTTGACACGAGTCATCAAACCTCCATTTGTAAAGGCCCTAAAACAGCGAATCAAGCTGATTCGCCAGTTCTTCTTAATTTAGGAAAACTATTTCAACCCATAAGGTAAGGCAACGCTGAAATGTTCAGTGTTGGCCGGTGAAGAGGCTAACATTTTGCCATACATCCGTTGAGCCCGCTTCGAACGGTTACGCTTGACTCCGCGCCCTTGTTTGGCTTGCAAAATTTTGCCGCTCCCCGTAATTTTGAAGCGCCGTTTCGCTCCCTTATGAGTTTTCATTTTAGGCATCGCTTACTTCACTTCCTTGCTATATTGTTGCTTTATCTTCTTCAGCTTCAGACTCTTGTAGATCAGCTTCAGACTCATGGTCTTCATCATCCTCATCCTCAAAATCCTGGGAATCGGCTTCAAAGTCCTGGTCCTGCGCTTCTGTTTCGGCCAAAGCAAGCGCTTGTTGCACTTCTTCAACCATCGCTGCATCTTCGTGAGTTTCGTGAGTTTCGTGAGTTTCGCTGGTCTCGCTTTCGGTGAGGGCCTGCCGCGAGGCTTTTTCCTTTAGGCTGGCTGCCGCTTGAGCCGCTCGTTGAGCCTTTTGTAAAGCTTTTAAAACCTTGGGGTTGGGCGACAAGACCAAGAAAAGTGCCCGACTTTCCATTAGCGGCTTCTGCTCAACCACCGCCACGTCGCGCAGTTTTTCAACCAGCTGTTCCAACATTTCCCGCCCAATATCGGGGTGAGCCAACTCGCGCCCCCGAAAGCGAACGGTGAACTTGACTTTATCCCCGACTAGTAGAAAACGGCGAGCTTGACTGGCTTTGACATCAAGATCGTGATCATCGGTTTTAGGACGCAACCGTACTTCTTTGAGTTCGGTCTGCTTTTGGTTTTTGCGTGCTTCCCGCTCTTTTTTGCTCTGCTCATAGCGAAACTTCCCGTAGTCCATCAACCGACAAACGGGGGGCACAGCGTTCGGCGCGACTTCCACCAAATCAATCCCACGATCTTCGGCCCGCTGAAGCGCATCTCGGAGCGAGACAATGCCAACTTGAGCACCTTCCTCGTCGATGAGCCGCACTTCACGGGCCCGAATACGGTTGTTGAGACGAAACCGATTTTTGATTGGGCCACTTTTTTTATCCAATATCCTGGCCTACTGTCATTACTAAAGATTTGCCTTAGAGCTTCGGGTGCCTTCGTTAGCCTTCCTTAGAATCTGGCTATCTTGCACACTCAAGCTACCCTCAGGCCCAGAACGCAAGACACTTTGCTGATAGCTATCGGCCTTATTGTAACACAAAGATTCAATGCGTTCAAATGCCCTCTCGCGGTTCGGGTTTCGATAAACTCAACCCCCAGCGCGCTGGCAAAAACGAATGCGACCTCGCCAAACTAACAGCAGTTTCAAAATTATACACAACCTGGACAATCTTGTCCAATAAGGCGGAAGTTTGGTTGCCTGGGTCATGAGATCTGGAAGGAGGCCACGGCTAAAGCCGTGGCCGCTAAAATCCCAACCGTTCCCCCGGCTAAAGCCGTGGATTCCTGGGATCTGGAGGTTAGGCCGCTTGCCTGGCGGAGATCTCTAATCCCCCACAGTCAAGCGGCTTTCAATCTTTTCAAAGACTTTTGAACCAATGCCTTTTACTTTCTGAAGGTCTGAAACCGTTGAAAAAGGCCCATTAGCCTCTCGATAATCTATAATTCGCTGCCCTAAAGCTGGGCCAATGCCTTCCAAAGAACCTAATTCAGTCAGATTTGCAGTATTCAGATTGACCAAAGAGGTGGTCGAAGCGGGATTTGAACCAGAGGAAAGCTGCGAATTAGGCTTGGCTGTAGGATCCATCGTTTTGAGCGGGGTAACATTCGCATTCCTAAGGAAAGATGGTGGCGAAGTTTGGTTAAGGTAAGCAACCCAAATTTGCTCCTCGTCTTGCAGCCGCGCCGCTAAATTGATGCTAGTATCATCTGCGTCGGTAATCAAGCCTCCCGCCGCTAAAACGGCATCTTTCACTCTGGCATCGGGCGCGAGCGTGTAGGCATCGGGGTGCAAAACTGCGCCCAAGATATGGACCACAATGAGTCTGCCAGGCGAGGGAGTCGTTGAGGGCAAAGGCAAATTGGGCAAAGGTGAAGCGTGAGTTGTAGCACTTGGGGATGGCGATTCTTGGGGCGGATCTGGGTTGGCAGCTAAGAGGTCTGCTTCGGCGGGGCTGGGCTGTTCAATCTCCTGGGCGGGGCTGGGAAGCGGAAGCCAAAAGCTGAGAGCTAAAAGCGCTGTGCCTGCGACTCCCAGAAAAACTACTACCCAGACTTTGGGCCTGTGCCACCAAACTAAAGGTTCTTGCTGCGGCTCTTTTGGGCGACTTGAATCTGCTTCTTCTTCCATCTAAGTTCCCTGCCGTGGGCGAGACAGGCAAGCTGCCTATCCTATCCTACAAAGGGGCGAGACAGGCAAGCTGCCTATCCTACAAAGGGGCGAGGTTTTGACAGGCAAAGATGCCTGTCCTACTTAGTCGCCAACTATCTCGCGCCAAGCCGTGATAATGGCGCAGTTGATCGCCACCCGTGAGAGAAAGATATGGCGTAAATTGGAATTACTCAAGCGGATGGCGCGATCTTGGACGGCCTGATAAGCCCAAGCCAAAGCGGTAGTCGAGTGGACTTTTTCACCGAGTAAAAGCCAGATTTCGTAGAAGGCAAAATAGGCTTCGCGGAGTTCATCGCTATCTTCGCCAATCGGGGGCTTTTGGCCCCAAAAGGCCCAAACACTTTCGGCCAAGGCCCGTGCTTGGGCCAGGTCGCCCAAAAGAGCCAGCGCATGAGCTTGGCGCGTGCGGCTGGCGCGTGCGAACTCAACTTCGCCCATCTCTTCCCGCAACGCGGCGGCAGCAGCCCAATGATAAGCCGCCCGTTTGGTGGCAATGCGTTTGTGAATCGTTTGGTTTACATAGAATAAAATTTCTTCATTATCGAAATGCCCATATTCCCAAAACCATTCGCCAAGGTGATGACAAGCATAGGCTTCGGCGCGGCGCATCCCCAGTTCGTGGGCTAACTCATAAGCGGCCCGATGTTCAGTGTAGGCGACATCACATAAGGAAGCAGGGTTGAGGTTGGGGTTTTCGGGCGGTGGAGGGTTTTTTTCCCAGGCAGCAGAGAGCGCAGGATACAAGCGCCGCCAAAGATGGGCGGTCTTGGCTAGGCCCCGACTGGCTTTGCCTAAAATATCCAGGGCGTGAACTTCTAACTGGCGATTGCCCAACTTTTGCGCTAGGCGCAAACCATCTGTGGCATACGTCTGAGCGGCCTCAAAGTCGCCCAAAATGACCGCGCTACTGCTCATACTGACCAAAAGCTCGGCTTCGCCACGTTGGTTGCCAATCGCTCGCCAGATGGTCAAAGCCGCTTGATGTTGAAGCTGGGCCGCGCTCAGATCGCCCAAAGATTGATAGGCCTTGCTGATATTGAGAAGATTGCCCGCTTCACCATTGCGGTCCCCGATGCGGTGACTGAGCTTGAGGGCTTCGTTGTAAAAGTTAAGGGCCTCACGGGGGCTGCCCAACCGCTGGGTCAAATTCCCCAACTGCGCGAGGCAAGCCGCTTCGCCCCACCGATTTTCAATCGTGCGGTGAATGGTCAACGCTTGTTGATAGTAGGTTGCTGCTTGATCATAATCGCCCAATTCCACTCCCGCCATGCCCAGCAGATTGAGACTTTGCGCTTCGCCGGCGCGATCCCCCGTTGATTGGCAGTTTTCTAGCCCATGAAAACCCCACCATTGCACCCGATGATAATTGCCTTGTAAAACCGCGTTTTGGGCTAAGATATTCAGACAATCACCCATCAATTGGCGATAACCCAACTGCCTCGCTTCTTTAAGCGAGGCTAAAGCAAGATCTTCAGCTTGCTTATAGGCATTCGTGATTTGATAGAACCGCGCCCAGTGAACCTTAACCGTAGTCATTGCTTGCTTATCGGCCATTTCTGTGGCAATTGCGGTCAGGGCTGTTAAATCTTTTTCTTCTTGGGAATAATTACTGCGCTGCTCATGAACCTCAGCCCGCATAATCAAAAGTTGAAAGAGATGATTTTGACTCTTTTCAGGAACTAAAAGTTCGGGATGATCGCGTAATAAATCAATCGACTGCGTGAGATAAAGCAGCGCTTCAGTCGTTGCATAGCTTTTGAGAGCTAAGTTTGCGGCGCGTTCAGCAAATTCTAACCGCCTTTGCCATTGCTCCGTATGACTATAGTGGTCGGCCAGCAAAGGGACATACGGCTCAAGGTTATCCGCATATTCTTTCTCATACCACTCGGCTACCGCTTGATGAAGGGCTTGGCGCTGGACTAAAAGGAGGCTAGTGTAGGCAACCTCTTGAGTTAAGCTACTTTTGAACTGATAGCGCGGGTCGGGGTCATAAGATTCAAGAGGCGTAATATCTTTTGAAGCTAAAATCTTGAGATGTTCGGCTAAATTTGTAACTTCGCGGGCAACGGGATAGATGCCAGCGACGGCTTTGGCGGGAAAAACCCTCCCAACAACCGAGGCAACTTTACAAGTCAGCTGTAAATTGACTTTAAGCTGGTCAAGCCGAGCTTGAATAACTCCTTTAAGAGTTGGGGGCACAGCGGTTAAACGTTGTTTATCGCGCAAAGCCCAGTGGCCATTGGCATTCAAGCCCAGCGCCTCTTGCTCGTGCAACATCCGAATCGTTTCTTCAACAAAGTAAGGGTTGCCTTGGCTGCGTTCGGTGAGCCAGAGGGCCAATTCTTCCGTCACGGGCTTGCCGCCAAGGTAGGTCGCCGTAAGCTGGGCAATGGCCTCGCTTTCCAAGCCAACCAAGGGGAGGTTGCGATGTTGATCCAAGAGATTAAGGGCCCGCAAAGGAGCTAAAAGATGGGAGCCATCGTCTTGGTCAATGGGGCGACAGCTTAAAATCAGCAAGACGGGGCGAAATAAAACCATCCGCGCCATATCCAAAGCTAGTTCCCATGAAAGCGAATCGGCCCAATGCAAATCATCTAAGACGACCAGCAAGGTTTGAGTCGAAACGAGCTCATCTTCCAGGGTAAATTCAGTATTGGAAGTGGTCTGGGGACTAATTTTTGTCCAAGCCAATAAGAGTTCAATGACTAAAAAAGCCAAATTATCGCGGCGCTGGCGAGGGTCGAGACTGCGCGTAAGCTGGGTTTCAGGGAAGCGAACCTCCAAAATATCATTGAGAAGGGGGAGCCGTTCTTCGATGTCGGGGTCAAAGGCTTGCACTTGCTGGCGGATGATTTGCATCCGTTGCGGCTCATCTTGGCTGGGTTCTAAGCCAAAGTAACTGGTCAAAACTTCGCGCCAGACGAGATAAGGGGTTTGTTGGCCAATGCTGCGGGCCGTGCCTTGAAGGGGCGGCATAATCCCTTTTTGCTGCCGTACTTGGGCCAAAAATTCGTGGAGCAAGTGAGTTTTACCAATTCCCCCTTCGCCAATCAGCGAGACGACAACCCCCAAGCCGGCTTTAACTTCGGTCAGATAGGCATGGAGCGTCGCCAATTCAGACTCGCGCCCGACCAAAGGGCGCGCTCTCGTTGGGGTTCCATTCGCCCGCTGGCCCGTAAAGCGATAGGCTTGCACGGGTTGGGCTTTCCCTTTGAGGTTGAGCGGGAGCAAAGGTTCCAAGTTCCAATGTTCGGCGGCGGCGAGGTAGGTGGGATGGTCGCAAAGAGTTTGCCCCGCCCCGGCGGCTTGCATCAAGCGGGAGGCGAGATTGACCCCATCGCCCATGACGGTATATTCGCGGCGGGTAGGGCTGCCCACAGGGCCTGTGAAGACGGTGTCAGTAGTGATTCCAATGGCGACCCCCAGGGGAAGCCCAACTTGCCCACGCGGGGCCATGGCTTGAATTTCGTGGGCGCAGCCAAGGGCGCGTTGGGGGTCATCTTCATGGGATAAAGGGGGTGCGCCAAAGAGGACTAACATGACCGTCCCTTTGTCGTCCACCGCGACTT
>Ga0316612_1000515_pt1 | contig 11730 bp, 12 predicted proteins | sample MIS2016226_MG_FD_207676 | JGI IMG/M metagenome (GOLD analysis project Ga0316612, IMG submission 207676) | Microbial mat bacterial communities from Middle Island sinkhole, Lake Huron, Michigan, United States - MIS.2016.226 | ecosystem: Environmental > Aquatic > Freshwater > Lake > Sediment... | reverse complement strand
GGTTTGCGTTTGGTGAGTTCTTTGATAAATTCGTCTTGGCTGAGTTGGCTAAAGTTTTCGAGTTTGCGGCCAGGTTTATCAATGTTGTGTTCGGTGCGGAGCCAGTCGATGAGGTCGCGGTGGTTTTGTTGGTTGGTTTTGGTGAGTTCGATCAGTTGAGCAACGCGGGGTTCTACTTGGGCGCGAATTTCAGGGGTTGGGGTTGCAATGGGGAGGTTTTCAAAAAGATAACCCATTGGGCTAATTGCACCCGATAACATTTGGGTAAAGTAGCGATGACTATACCACCAAATGATCGGGGAGTTCAGGCAAGCGATTAAGTACAAATCACCACAGGGCAAAATAAACGTTTTATCATTGCCATAATTGCCAGAATCATCAAAAGCATATTGTGGTAATGTTTGAATCACTTGATAGATTATTTTTGGTGATTCAAAATTTTGATAATAAATACAGGCCCTAAGTTCCCACCAATACTTACCTTGATCTTTCCTTTTTTTTAGCTGCTTTTCAAACTTTTTTAGATGTTCATATAAACTAGGATAGTTTTCTTTGAAGCTATTTTCAGCATCTGCTTCTAATTCAAAATTAGTCCAAGGCCAGTTATGATTTACGCTGGATTTTAATAAAATAATCCATAAATTTTGCCATTCTGGACTCCATCGCTTAACATCCTGACCTCGTAAATAAGGCTTAATGATTTCCGCTGATTTAGGATCAGCTTTAACTAGCTTCCTTTTAGTTTCATCATCAATCAAAAATGCTTCATTAAATCCTGTTTTAATCCCATAACAAGGCTTAACCCCCGCAAACTCCGTTAACGGCACACCCACAGCCCGAATCTTTGCCATCAAACCATCCACCGCAGGCGGTTCCAAACTCCAAGCCTGCTCAGAAAACCGCGACCAAGGCACAGCATAACCCGCCTGCCGTACATATTGAGGGAGATTAATTTGAGCCAACGCCTCACGGGGAACCGGACAAATCAAAACATCCTGATCCCCCACATCCCCCGCCACCTTTCGCCCCACCACAATACAAGGAAACGTATCCGCATCCTCAAAAATTGGCGCATGGCCAAAATCAATAATCTCCTCCATCACCACCCGATCCCGGAAAAACCCCCGCAACCGCTCCCCATACCCCGCCCGTAACCACTTATTCGTCACAATATAGGACAACACCCCGCCGACTCGGAGCAAATTAACCCCCTTCTCATAAAAATAAGTATAAAGATCCGCCACCCCATCATAAGTCTCATAATTCCCCTGTAAATACCCCTTAAACGGCGCAATAAACTCCTGCCGTACATAGGGCGGATTGCCAATCACCACATCAAAACCCCCCGCCGCAAACACATCCGGAAAACTCCCCACCCAATCAAACCCCAACGGATCAACCCCCCGATCCCCAATCAAAGAATTGCCCTGACAAATATTGCGATCCAAATCCGCCAACTTTTGCCCCCGCTGCGCCGTCTGCAACCATAGCGATAACTTCGTAATCTCCACCGACTCCGACGATAAATCTACCCCGTATAAATTCCCCCGCAAAATCAACGGATACACCACCCCCGGATCAAAAACTTCCCCCAAATTGCGATAAACCCGCTGATATTCCTGCACCAAAAAATCAAACGCCGCAATCAAAAACGCCCCCGACCCACAAGCCGGATCACACACCTTTAACGGAATCAACACCTGATCTAAATATCGCCGCCAAAAATCTCCCTCAACCGCCCCTAACGCCTCCTCCTTTCGCGCCAAAACTCCCCCCACCGCCACCCCGACAATGTAACGGGTAATATAGGCCGGCGTATAAAAAACCCCCTGCTTTTTCCGCTTCCCCTGCTTCGCGTTATACACCTCCCCCCGCGCCAACGCCTGCAACTCTTCCAAATCCGTCACCGACTGCTCAAAAATCCGCCCCAAAATATCCACCGAAACCTCTTCGGCATAATCAAACCGCGCCAAATTCTTCATCTGATCACAAATCGGATCAGTCACCGTTAACACCTCATCCAAAACCGGATCAAACCGAAACAAACCGCCGTTATATTCCGGAATCGGCGGATCATCCGGTTTCCCCTGATCCACCCAACGAAATACGGCTTTAAAATTCTCCCAAATTGGTCGCGGCAAATAGGGATCACGGTGAGCATGGGCATTCCGGATCGTATGGCGCGGCAATAAATCTCGATCCTCACAAAACGCCACAAACAACACCCGATCTAACGCCTTTTGCGCCTTCTCCACTAAAACTAATTCTCGATTCGGTAAATCCTGCGGCCCATTGAACTTAAAATGATTAACCAACTCGATCCGCAACTGCTTATATTCTTGATAAAGCGATGCTGTCACCTCCGTTTCTTGCTGATCCGACTCCACCAATAACCGATCAATCCGTGAATCCTGATCCGCTTGAATCGGTAAAAAATTCGCCCGACACAACAGATAAAAAAACCGCTTAAACTGCTCCAAATCTCCCAAACTCACCAGATCAAACACCTCTGCATAAACCGGCGTTTTATCCACATGGTAAAGGCGAATTTCTCGATAATTCGAGACAATCACCCACTTACAACCCGCCGTATAATTGGCATAACGCCACCCCTGATCCACCGCCGATTCCTTCCGGCCCCCCGCCTTATCCAAATCCGCCTTCGTTCCCTTCAATTCAATGGGAGCCACCAACCGCCCCGCTAACTTCGTCTTGCCCTGCTCCGTATGAGTGGCGGTAAATAGCCCGATCGCCCCATCAGCAGACCCGCCCCCATCAGAAATCGTCCGCTCCGCATAAAGCTCCCAAGTTTCCCCCGCCCCCCCAATCACCGAGCGATAGCCTAATACATCCTGAAAAATATCCCGCAAAAAATCCCCATGGAGGGAAACCTCTGTCATTTGATCCAGCGTCCCCGATGCCAAAGTGGTGATCCATTGCTGGAGAATGGCGTGGCGATCGCCCAGATCCAACGGAAACGCATACTGGCCAACGCGATTGTTCACCAACTTGGCCTGAAAAAGGGGGTTTACAGTAGACATAAGCAACCAAAACGAGCAGACGTACCCCCAAGATAACCCAAGATTTGTTCTAACATTTGATCATTCCGGTTTTTGATTGCTGATGAACATCCCCATTCCCGAAGATCTAGAACACCGTCTTCAGCCCCATTTTCCCCAACTTTACCAATGCGCTTTGGAGGCGATCGCCCTCGAAGCCTACAAAAATTGTTTAATGAGTGCTGCTGAAGTCCAAGCCCTGCTTCAGCTTCCCTCCCATCTTGCCACTGATGCCTTTCTCAAACAGCACGGGGCTATTCGCTCTCTCACCCTAGAAGACATTCAGCAAGACATTCAAACCCTTGATCGAGTTCTCCATGATTGTTCTTTGTGACACCTCTCCGATTTGCTATCTTCTTCTTATGGGTTAGGAGGATTCGTTGATTTTCCAAGGGCGATCGCTCAACTGCAAACAACTTCATTTCATGTTTCCCAATCTCTCGTTCAACAACTTCTTGAGGATTATTACCGCCATGTCCAACACCCCTAAATTACATCAAGCATAAATCCCATAGATTAGAATGGGAGAAATCCATAACGAGAAGAGAATCATGGAACGTCGTCAATTTTTAAGCTGGGTGGGCGTAGGAATGCTGGCCAGTTCTTTACCCTTTGCTCTGGCAGCCTGTAGCCCAGAGGGGGAAGACACAGAAGCAGAAGCAGAGAATCCTGATCAGAGTGAAGCGATCGCCCCTCTGGAAACCACCGTCGATGATCAAGGTTTTCAAGCTTTAGCGACCCGTGAACAGCTTGATCTCGGCCCTGTACTGGTGACAACGGCCACTGTGCCGGTGTTCATCTTTGAAGCCGATGGGGAAATGGTTGCTCTCAACCCCACCTGTACCCATAAGGGTTGTACAGTCGAGTTGCAGGAAGATGGGACATTCCTTTGTCCCTGTCATGCTGCGAAATTTACCGCCGATGGGAAAGTAACCGATGGCCCTGCTGACGCGCCTCTCCCGGTTTTTGAAGTGAAGGCAGAGGGCGATCGCATTTTGGTCAAAGTCGGCGCTTAAGCCCTCACCTCCAACCCTGCTCTGGGCAATCCAGTTGGATTGTTAATTCGCTTGGGGGCGAAAATTGGCTTGGGGGCGAAAAATTTTTCGCCCCTACGGGGTGAGGAGTAGGCCGACAATCAACAATAACCCACTCCAAAAATGGAGCTTTACGGCAACAAACTTGCAGTTTTTAATCTGTTCCGGTTGGTCGTGGTATTGCTGCACTTGGCGCATTAATTGCCAAGCAATGGGCAATGTTAAAAAAATCAAGCCGGTTCCCAAGGGTAAAACTGCTGTGATTAACCCCAATCCATAACCTCCAAAACAGAGAATTAGCCCCCAAGTTAAGAGCTTTTCCCCCCGTGCTGTGCCGAGGCGGACAATGGGCGATCGCTTCCCAGCGGCGAGATCATCGGCTACTTGATGAAAATGGGAGCAAAATAAAATTAATGTTGTGGTGAATCCAATAAACAGGGCGACGGCGGCGGCGAGGGGCGAAAATTCTACCTCTTGGGAATAGAGGGCGGCGGCGATCGCCATCGGCCCAAAGGTGACAAAACAAATCGGCTCCCCCAAACCCAAATAACCCCACCGAAAAGGCGGCCCTTGGTAGGCATAGCCTAGGCTACAGGCTACCAAAATCAGGGCCACAATCCGCCAATCCTGGGCCAGGTAGGCAACGGTTAAAATACTCGCCACCCCCAAGAGTAAACAGAGCAGACTTAACCACAAGATCAAAGATTTTTTTTGGGTTAAATTCACTACAGAATGGGCTTTATTGGCATCAATGCCAGTTTCAGCATCAAAAACATCATTACTCAAATTTTCCCAAGCTAAAACGGCAATGGCTCCCCATAAAAAGAGGCCAAAAATCAGCCCGTTAATCTGTTGATGTTCTCGATAAGCGATGGCTGTGCCTAGGGCAATGGGAATCACGGCAACACTATACATCGGCAGTTTAATCGCTGCCCACCAAAGTTGCCTACGAGCAGGATAGGATGCGGAAAGATTCGGTGTTACTGGAATAGTCATTGCCGCAGAAAACGTGATTTAAGGTAATTTAACGTGATTTAAAATCATCGCATCTCACAAACCATTCTGTAAAAAATTGATCATTGCCATGATTAATTGATCTCCTTCCTTTGCCAGTTCCGCTATCATAGGCGTATTCCCACCTAGACGGCTTCCCCTCCTTAGACATACCATTAAGTTCTGCTCAAAATTAAAAAATTATAAGAAATTTTACGTTTTTCTATGGCCGTTCTTCCCTATCGTTTTTCTCCGGCATACGATGCGCGAGAACTTCAGTCTCTCTTTAGGGTGGCTTCGGTGCAGGCCCAGCAACGCCATTGCCCCCAAATTTTAAGCCTCACTTCTCCCCTCCTGCCTGGGGTTGACCCCTTGGCCTTGCTCCACCATAACCCCTTGCAGGGTAAACCGGCGATCTATTGGGAGAACCCCAGCCGGGGGGAGGCGATCGCCGCCATTGGTCAGGTGGAGGGGGTGGGGTTAAGTGGAGGCGATCGCTTTTGCCAAGCGCGGCAGTGGCTCCAAACTTTTGAGCAACACCTGATCCAGGGGGGGGATTTAGATCTACCCTTTAGTGGTGTTCATACCTTCGCGGCGTTTACGTTCACGCCCCACCGCGCCCCCTTGGGCTATGCTCCGGCGATGTTGTGTGTGCCTCAAATCCAAGTGGCCCGTCGCGGCGATCGCGGGGTTTGGGTGTATAACGCCCGCATTGAACCCACAACGACGCTGACGGGGTTTCTGACCCAATGGGCTCAGGGGGAAGCCCTGATCCAAAACCTGATTCAAGGGGTGGATTTCTGCCACGAAACCTTGGCCCGGCCTGGCCATGGTGGCACGATTACCCAAACGCAGCATTTTCCCCAATTTAAACAGGCGGTGGCATGGGCTTTAGAGGCGATCGCCGCTGGGAAGTTGTCGAAAATTGTCATGGCCCACGCCGTCGATCTTGTCAGTTCGCAACCCTTCGCCGTCGTCACTGCTTTAGCTGCCCTCCGCCGCCATCACCCTGATTGTTATACCTTTGCCTTCACCAATGCCCAAGGCCATAGCTTCATTGGTGCGAGTCCCGAACGACTAATCCGCATTCATGGCGGGATCTTGCAAACCGATGCCCTGGCTGGCTCTGCCCCAAGGGGAGAAACCCCTGAACTCGATGCCCATTTAGCCCGGCAATTGCTTACCTCGGATAAGGAAAGGCGGGAACATCAAGCGGTGAGTGATTACATTACTCAAAGATTGGTGGCCTTGGGTTTAGACCCGGTGCGATCGCCGCTACAACTGCGGCAACTGCGGCAAATTCAACACCTTTGGACTCCGATTACTGCCCCCGTCCCTCCCAACCTTCACCCCCTCGATATTGTGGCGCAACTCCACCCCACCCCCGCCGTTGCCGGTGTGCCGATGGCGGTAGCCTGTGACCATATTCAACGGTATGAAGGGGGCGATCGCGGTCTCTACGCGGCTCCCATCGGTTGGCTCAATGCCCAAGGTGGCAGTGAATTTATTGTCGGGATTCGTTCCGCTTTAATTCGCGGTCAACAGGCAAGGCTCTACGGGGGAGCCGGAATCGTTGCCGGTTCTGACCCGGAGCGGGAATTAGGGGAAATTCAATTGAAGTTACAAACCATGCTTAAAGCCTTGCTGTGATTTGAAGGGGAAACCCAGGATGAAAGGGCGAAAGTCAGGGCGAAAAATTTTTCGCCCCTACCCTATGGGCGAGGGGAGCGGACTAAAGTCCGCACTACGAACAATTTTTCTACCCATTCCCCATTCCCCATTCCCCATTCCCCATTTCCCATTCCCTGTTCCCTATTCCCTATTCTCCAAACGTAATCTGTCCCGTCTGCACCTGGTCAAAAACTTGATTCACTAACTGCCGTTGGGCCGGAGTGGTTTTGCTCATCGTTAAAAACCGGGTCATTAATTGGAAATAATCGGTGCGACTGACCTGGCCCGTTTCTAAAATATAGGTGATTTGATCTTCTAGGGGCAGTTCATTGCCCTGGGTTGGATGATTTACCATGGGATGTAGTCCTCTTGTTGGGAAAATTTTTTCATGGATATTCGTCGTGTTCCTGTCCTCTCTGATAATTATATTTTCCTGCTCCATGATCCCGCCCGAGGTGAGGCAGCAGTGATGGATCCGGCTGAGGCTGAACCGGTGTTGGTGGAGTTAAAGGCCTTGGGAGCAAACTTAGTGGCAATTTTCAACACCCATCACCACCATGATCACATTGGGGGCAACCGACAACTGAAACAGGCCTTTCCCGACCTCTGTATCTATGGTGGAGCAGGGGATCGGGGGCGGATTCCAGGGCAGGATGTGTTTTTGCAGGAGGGCGATCGCCTTCAGTTTGGCGATCGCCCCGCCCAAGTTTTTGATGTTCCCGGCCACACCCGCGCCCACATTGCCTATTATTTTCCCCCCACGACAGCGGATCAACCGGGGGAACTATTCTGTGGCGATACGATTTTTAGTGGCGGTTGTGGTCGTCTCTTTGAAGGCACACCGGCCCAAATGGTGGCCTCTTTAGGAAAATTGCGCCATTTGCCCGATCAAACCCGTATCTGGTGCGCCCATGAATACACCGCCAATAATCTCAAGTTTGCCCTGACCATTGCCCCCCAGTCTCCCGCCATCCAAGGGCGTTATCAAGCGGTGCAAACCCTCCGCCAAACTGGCCAAGCCACGATTCCCACCTGGCTGAGTGTGGAGAAGCAAACGAACTTATTTTTGCAATGGGATGATCCGGCTTTGCAAGCGGCGATGAACACCAATGATCCGATCCAAGCTTTTAGCCGGCTCCGGGGCAAAAAAGACCAGTTTTAGCAATGCGCTGTTCTGGATGACTCTAAAAACAGGGGGGATCGGACTGAGCGATCGCATCAGCTTAGGGGCAAAGTAAAAATTTTTTCGCCCCTACCGCCTGAAGGCAGGTTGATTCCTCAGCAAAAACCCCCCTTGAAAAGGGGGGCAGGGCGATCGCCGGTCGAGACTCTATTCCTCGTCGTCCTCTTCTTCGTCTGTGGGATAGACAAAGCTATTGGAGCGGCCGGTGAGGACGGATTTCCCTTGGGAAAGTGCTTTTTGAGCAGCGAAGGCGGCCTTGCGCTTCCAGTTAGCACGGCGTTGATCTCGTTTGCCGTTGGAGGTTTTCTTTTTGGGGACTGCCATGATGTCGTTTGGGGCTATTTACTATCGCGATCCCCCATTATACAGATATACACCAAATTCTGAATAGAGACGATTGACGGAAGCGGGGGGCGATCGCTCCCCTTGGGCAGGATTAATCATTTTTTTGTCCCATTCCCCCACAGACTAGGGCATACTGAAGGCTAAGGATCGATCAAAAATCTTGGGCTGCGGGTCAATTCAGGCTCAAATCCCCCCAGAAGTCTAAGCTAAAATCCATCCAAACCATGACGAGAGTGTAAAGCTCAGTTGAATCATTTGAGAGAATGGGCCAATGATTGAAATGACCGTTGCGGGGATTGCCCTTGATGCCTATACCCGGAGTCCAATAGTCTTACTCAAGGATGGTTCCGACCGTCGCGCTTTACCGATTTGTATTGGTCAAGACCAAGCCAAGGCGATTATTGGCGCGATTGAAAACCACGAACCTCCCCCTCGCCCCCTCACCCATGATCTGATTGGCAACATTTTTGATAGCTTCAGCCTGAATCTCACCCGGATTGTGATCCATTCCCTTCAGGACAACACATTTTATGCGGTGCTTTGCCTCCAGCAGGGGGAGGATACTCATGAAATTGACTGTCGCCCCAGTGATGCGATCGCCATTGCTCTCCGTACCCATAGCCCGATTTGGGTGATGGAGGAGGTGGTGGCGGCGGCTTCGATTCCGGTGGATCGGGAAGCGGATGAGGAGGAGCGGCAGGCATTCCGGGATTTTCTCGCCAACCTCAGCCCAGAGGATTTTAAAAAGATGAATCGCCAACCGGGTAACGGTGAATCCTAAGGGGTAGCACCTCACCCATGGACTATCGCCGCTTTGGTAAAACCGGACTGAATCTCTCCGTTTTTTCCCTTGGGACGATGCGGGGGTTGGGGGATTTTCGGCAATTTCGCGCCACGGTGGAGGCGGCGATCGCCCTAGGGGTTAACCACATTGAGACGGCCCAAGCCTATGGCAATAGTGAGGTTTACCTGGGGAAAATTTTACGGGACTTGCCGGCCTTGGTGGGCGATCGCCTCGTTCTCACCACAAAACTGCTCCCTGGCCCTGATTTACGGGAAAGATTGGCACAATCGCTGCAACGGCTCCAGCGCGATCGCCTCGATTGTTTAGCCATCCACGGCCTCAACACCCCCGACCATCTCCATTGGCTCAAAACCTCAGGTCTCGCCCAATTAGCGGCCATCAAAGCAGCGGGGTTAGTCCGGTTCATCGGATTTTCCACCCATGGCCCCCTAGATCTGATCTTGGCAACCTTGGCAACCCACGCTTTTGATTTTCTCAACCTCCATTACTACACCTTTTTTCAACGCAATGCGCCAGCGGTGCAATGGGCCCAGGAGCAAGATTTAGGGGTCTTGATTATTTCTCCTGCCGATAAAGGGGGGCAACTCCATCAGCCGCCGCCGCAACTGGTGGAACTTTGCGCCCCCCTTTCCCCCTTGGGTTTGAATTATCGCTTTTTACTCTCCGATCCCCGGATTACCACATTAAGCCTAGGAGCGGCAACGCCGGAGGAGTTAATTGCGCCCCTAGAATGGGGAGATCGCACCCACCCCCTCACGGCGCAGGAAACGCAAATTTTTAACCGTTTAGCAGGTGCATTACCAGAAAACTTGGGTACAACTCAATGCCATCAATGCTATGCCTGTTTACCTTGCCCAGAAGCCATTAATATCCCGGAACTCTTGCGGTTGCGGAACTTAGCCCTCGGTTATGGCATGACCGGGTTTGGCCAGTACCGCTATGGCATGGTGGAAAAGGCGGGCCATTGGTTTCCGGGCAGAAGGGGCGATCGCTGCACCGATTGCGGCGATTGCCTACCCCGTTGCCCCACTCAGTTGCCCATTCCCGATCTCTTGCGACAAACCCATGATTATTTAACCGGGTCGCCCCGCCGTCGGTTGTGGGAGGATTGAAGGATTGAAGTGGGATTTGAGAAGTGGGATTTGAGGGGGGCGATCGCCACGACTAACCCCCTTGGTACAATAATCCCACTCCATCTAAGGGCAGCCCATGAGCGAAACCATCTTTAGCAAAATCATTCGCCGGGAAATTCCCGCCGATATCGTCCACGAGGATGATCTCTGTCTTGCCTTCAAAGACATTAATCCCCAAGCCCCCACCCACATCCTGATTATCCCCAAAAAACCGATCCCCCGCCTCTCAGAAGCCAGCAGCGCAGATCATGCCATCCTCGGACATCTCCTCTGTATGGTGCAAAAAGTTGCCGCTGAAGCCGGCCTAGCCAACGGCTACCGGGTGGTGATTAACAACGGTAACGATGGCGGTCAAACCGTCGATCACCTTCACCTCCACATCCTCGGCGGGCGGGCCATGGCCTGGCCCCCCGGCTGATCCGCCCATGGGGAATCCGTTTGTGGGATGGATTGGGTATGGGAGCGAAAAATTTTTCGCCCCTGCTGATGCGGCTTTCCGGCAATTCTGAGAAATTTCTGAATTAGTCCTTTACGATTCGCAATGTTTGTTCTAACATTAAGCTCAAGCGGTTCAGCAAAATATGCAGCCGCCCGTTTGTCAAAAACATCATAAGTTATCATTCAAACCATGACGACAACCCTTCAAGCCCAACAAAGCGCCTCCCTCTGGGAACGCTTTTGTCAATGGGTGACAAGCACCAACAACCGCCTCTATGTGGGCTGGTTCGGTGTCTTGATGATCCCCACCCTCTTGACCGCCACCACCTGCTTCATCATCGCCTTCATCGCTGCTCCCCCCGTGGACATCGACGGCATCCGTGAACCCGTGGCCGGTTCCTTGCTCTACGGCAACAACATCATCTCTGGTGCTGTTGTTCCCTCCTCGAATGCGATCGGCTTGCACTTCTACCCCATCTGGGAAGCCGCTTCCCTCGATGAGTGGCTCTACAACGGTGGCCCCTACCAACTGGTGATTTTCCACTTCCTGATCGGCATCTTTTGCTACATGGGTCGTCAGTGGGAATTGAGCTATCGGTTAGGGATGCGTCCCTGGATCTGCGTTGCTTACTCCGCACCCGTTTCCGCCGCTTCTGCCGTGTTCCTCGTCTACCCCATCGGTCAAGGTTCCTTCTCGGATGGTATGCCCTTGGGTATCTCCGGAACCTTCAACTTCATGTTGGTGTTCCAAGCCGAGCACAACATCCTGATGCACCCCTTCCATATGTTGGGTGTGGCGGGTGTCTTCGGTGGTGCTTTGTTCTCCGCCATGCACGGTTCCTTGGTGACTTCCTCCTTAGTGCGGGAAACCACCGAAATTGAAAGCCAAAACTACGGCTACAAATTCGGTCAAGAAGAAGAAACCTACAACATCGTTGCAGCACATGGCTACTTCGGTCGTCTCATCTTCCAATATGCTTCCTTCAACAACTCCCGCGCTCTGCACTTCTTCTTAGGTGCTTGGCCCGTGATTGGGATTTGGTTCACCGCTTTAGGTGTGTCCACGATG
>Ga0316612_1000513_pt1 | contig 11772 bp, 14 predicted proteins | sample MIS2016226_MG_FD_207676 | JGI IMG/M metagenome (GOLD analysis project Ga0316612, IMG submission 207676) | Microbial mat bacterial communities from Middle Island sinkhole, Lake Huron, Michigan, United States - MIS.2016.226 | ecosystem: Environmental > Aquatic > Freshwater > Lake > Sediment... | reverse complement strand
AAAGGGTAGAAGCAGTATTGCCGCGCGTCGTTACGAATCTAATGTGGAAGTGACGGGGAGTTTGCCCAGTTATTCTGAAGAAAAAGTGGTGTTGATGAATGTGGAAGACCCTTCGCGTTACACGATAGCGACGTTTTACACCCAGTTGCAAAAAGCCGGAATCACCGTAGCAGGTGGGATTGAAATTGCCCCAGCTCCACCGAATGCCATACGTTTGTATCGTCACACTTCGCCGCCCTTGTCAATGATTTTAAAAGAACTCAATACTTATTCCAACAACTTTATTGCCGAACAAATTCTCAAAACCATCGCCGCAGAAACAATAGAAATGCCGGGTTCTCATGCCGAAGGGTTGCGCTTGGTCAACGAGTTTTTGCAACAGTCGAATGTGAATACGCAAGGAATTGTATTAAAAGATGGGTCGGGATTATCACGCGAAAATTATTTTACCGTGCAAGCCATGACGACCTTGCTCACCGCCATGTCGAAACGTTTTGATATTGGACCAGACTTTACTACCTCATTACGCGTATTAGGGGCAAATGGGGTGGAGAGTCACCGTTTAGAAAGTTCTCCTGCAAGTGGAAAAGTACGAGCTAAAACAGGAACTTTAGATGGCTTAAGTACATTGGTTGGCTATATATCCAGCGCATCAGGACAAACGTTTGCTTTCGCGCTATTCCTCAATAACAATAATTGCGGTTATGCGGGTGCCGATGCAGTGGAAAATCGAATTATTGAAGCCATTTACAGTCAGGGAGCATCTTCCGAGTTGCGCAATATCAGTATTGGGAAGTGATAATTGTAGGATGAGTTTTTGAAGGCAAGAGTGGGTGGATAAACAAAGCGTCATACACCTTTGTGAATTTGAACACGTTGGTACATGACACTGCGTTGATGCACCCTACCCTTGCGCTACAAGATTTACGACAATGGAAAATTGCAGGAGGTTTAAGATAATTCCTCTAACTATCTGTGTTTCATCGATTCGAGAAAAAGTTTTAAAATACACGCTTAATTTTGAACATGACGAGGGTCAACATAAGGCGCGGGTTTTTAAATCTGTATTGAATATCGAAAAAGATAACTACATCTTGCTTGAAAATGCGCTTAAATGGGCATGGGAACAAGCCATTAGAGATAATACGCTGGTCATCTTTCAAGAAAATCAATATGGACAAAAATATCGCTTAAACTTTTCTATGGGAAATCAAGGTAAAGTAGCTCATGTTTGTAGTATTTGGATGCACAGAGTCGATGAGCCCTGTGTGAGGCTGGTGACCTGCTATGTAGATATTTAAAAAGGGGGAAAATAAATGAAACTCTATGATACAGTGACACTGATAGAGGATATTCCAACGATAGGTCTATATCGTGGACAAGTCGGTACGTTAGTTGAACAATATGCGCCCGAAACTTTTGAGGTAGAATTTAGCGATCTTCACGGACGTACTTATGCGTTAGCCACCTTAAAAGAAAGTCAGTTGTTGGTGTTACATCACGAGTTAGCAGACTCGCCTCGCAAATTACTTGACGCGGTATAGGATTCGTAGGGTGGATAAGCAAAGCGTCATACACCTTTATGCACCCTACGCTGCTTACAACAACGATTGAATGCGACTTAGAACTTCATCAACGCCGCGCCCCATGTAAAACCGCCGCCGATAGCTTCTAACAACACCGTTTGTCCCCGCTGAATTCGCCCATCTCGGACGGCAATATCAAGAGCCAATGGAATGGACGCTGCGGATGTATTGCCATGTTTATCCACCGTGACCACGACCTTATCCATCGGTAATTTGATTTTACGAGCAATCGCTTGAATGATGCGAATATTGGCTTGATGGGGGACAAACCAGTCGATATCGTTGACGGTTAACTGATTGGTTTTTAACATGTCCTCTGCCAATTCACTCAAGGCACTGACCGCAAACTTAAACACTTCTTGTCCATTCATCCGGGTAAAACCACAACCATGAATTTGATTCTGTGCCACCGTTCCCGGTACACAGAGAATATCTTTGTATTTACCGTCAGCATGTAACTTAGTGGAAAAAATGCCCGCGGTATCACTGGCTTCCAGCACCACCGCCCCCGCGCCATCGCCAAATAAAATACTGGTGCCGCGATCACTCCAATCCAAAATCCGTGAATATACATCCGCGCCCACCACTAACACGCGTTTCGCTGCACCAGATTTAATAAATTTATCCGCAGTCACCAAGGCATACATAAATCCGCTACAAACTGCTTGTACGTCAAACGCCGGCGCGCCGTGATTGCCTAAACGCGCTTGTAATAAACAGGCGGTGCTAGGATAAATCAGGTCTGGCGTAGTCGTTCCCACGATGATTAAATCCAACTCATCCGCGCTACAATTTGCCATCTCCATCGCTCGGCGCGCTGCCTGTTCCGCCAAATCACAAGTGCCTTCCGTGTCCGCGGCAATGTGGCGTTGTCGAATTCCTGTGCGCTCGACTATCCATTCATCATTGGTGGCTATCTGCATTTCGAGTTCTTTGTTGGTCACGATGCGCGCAGGAAGATAGCTTCCCGTGCCAATGATACGAGAAAATGGCGAGCTAGGTACTTGATTCACAGAAATATATCCTTTCTGACGGGCTGGGTGAGATAATATGGTGCTAACTCTGAAGAATTTAATACAATTAAGAAGTTAAGTTGTCAAAAGTTGCGCCAGTTGGTGACTGATCCGGGCAGGCACATTTTTTTCCACCTCCATGATGGCTTCACGAATGGCATAAGAAAAACCAACAATATCAGTGCCTCCATGACTTTTAATCACGATGCCGCGCAATCCCAACAAACTCGCTCCATTGTAACGACGATGATCAATTTTGTGACTGAAGTTTTTGAGAATAGGTAAGGTCAACAATCCTAAAGTGCGGGATAACAGGTTTTGCTTCAACGATTTTTTCAGATAAAAGCTGATCAATTTCGCGGTACCTTCGCTACTTTTTAAGGCAACATTTCCTAAGAAACCATCGCACACGACGACATCAACTGTACCCTTGAAAATATCATCACCTTCAATAAAACCGGCATAATTGATCATTGGGCTGTCAGTCAACAATTTCGCGGTTTGTTTAACTTGTTCATTCCCTTTGATTTCTTCCTGCCCAATGTTTAATAAACCAACGGTTGGATTTTCTATATTTTCCACCGCGCTAGTTAAAATCGATCCCATTACAGCAAATTGAAACAAATGTTCCGCGGTACTATCGACATTCGCGCCCAAATCCAACATGTGCGTCGGATGTTCCCGCATGGTGGGCATGGCAGTGATAATTGCCGGTCGATCAATGCCGGGTAACGTTTTCAAGACATAACGGGCGGTCGCCATCAATGCCCCAGTGTTGCCCGCGCTGACACACGCATCGGCTTGTTGTTCCTTAACCAAATTAATTGCGACACGCATGGAGGAATTTTTTTTATTGCGCAACGCATGAGAGGGTGACTCATCCATTGCCACCACTTCAGTCGTGTGATGAATTGAGAGCCGTTGATGGACATGGGTGGGTTGCGATCCCAATGCGTGTTTTAAAGCTGGGGCATCTCCCACCAAAATCAAGTACAGCTCTTTATATTCATTCAAGATTTGTAACGCAGCAGGGACTACGACTGGAATGCCGTAATCTCCACTCATCGCATCTAAGGCAATGCGGACACTCAATTAATCTTCCTTCGTGGCAATGACTTTACGTCCTTTGTAATAACCATCCTTCGTGACATGATGACGACGATGGACTTCATCGGTTTCTTTATCAACAGATAAGGTTGGACCGGTCAAAGCATCGTGGGCGCGACGCATACCACGTTTGGAAGGGGTTTTGCGATTTTGTTGCACTGCCATGATTTAAAACTCCTGTTACTGTGAACTTAAATGTTCGGTTATTTTTTGGGAATAGGATTGGTTAAATTGTTAAATTTTGGTTGAATACTGTCCGTTAGACTTTTTACACTGTAGCTAGGTACTGTCCACTCTTTCATCAAGCCAATATAGGGCAATTTCTCATAATGAGAAGACAACGACAGCGGTGACAAAACAGCTTTGTTCACAATTGCACTCACATCGCGCCTACCTTCAGCACCAATTTTCGCGGCTTCAGACAAGAACTGGTCAATATTGAACGTGGGAGTTGTCACTTCAATAACAACTTTTTGTCCTCCCAACAGATCATCAACTGCTTGTTTCGCTTGGGATAAGGAATAACCAAGGTGCTTTCTCAGCAACTTATTGAAAGCAATGAGATTAAATCCTTTATGCCAATCATAGAAGATAATTTTTTCCATGATTCACCTCACTCAATTTTGAATACTAGAGGTTTAGGAACTTTTCCTTTAGCAGATTTAGCTTGCATACCTACACTAGAACCTGTTACTCGGCGCGCCCCAAAGACGATCACTTCTCTAACTTTCTGCTGCTTACCAAGTGTTTGTGCCATTGCTCGCAATTCACTGATACTGCTGCTACCGGCACCAGTTCCTTGAATATGCAACTGATACAAAATTAAACAGTAGGTTGTGGTAAGCATTTCAGCAATAATTTCAATATCACCCTGTTTACCCTTAGCGATGATAAAAACTGCTCCAGTTGCTTTTTCGTATTCCACAATAGAAACATCCATGTTTCCTTTCTCCTAGAGATTATTTAATAAAAAGTTGTGAATAAAACCCTCTTTACAATCTACTTCTTAAGCAATTTCAACGCTGCAAATGGATGACATTCCGCTTCAGAATCATCAGAGATTGCATATTCATTGACTGGGCAAACTTCATGTTTTGGCACCAGTGGAATTGCTAAAATCAATTCATTTTCAACAAGTTCTCGCATAGTCACGGCTGTGGAATGCACGGTCAGCGCGTCAACATCATCTGGGAGCGAGTCTTCCTCTGCCTCATTCGCCAAAATCATCAATGACACTGTTGTATCAATTTGCCACTGCATGGGTTGCAAACAACGTTGACAAATCATCGGTAACGTGGTTTTTATCCAGCCGCGAATCATGGGACGCTGGGCTTCGTCTAAACTAAACAACCATTCAAAAAATACTTCACCGTCAGTAGCACACAAACTCTCGTGAATCCGCTGCATTGCTGCAAGTGCGAATTTCCCTTGCACCAGACGATGTTGATGAGCAAGACGTAATGGGTCGATAGATTGAGGTAGTTCTTCTAACATAGACGAAAAATTATATATCAATTGCTAAGTTGTGTCTAGGGAAAGCGTAGAGAATCCATTTGACATCTTTTAGACCAAGTGAACTTTGCACAGAACTAAAAAAAATGTTGATACATACAAAGTACAATAGTAGAATCACCTTCGTGATAGAAACGCGATGAAACTTGAGAAATTGAGCCATGTTATTGGCACACAAAATCGAACTCCAGCCAAATAAAGCACAGAAGGAATATTTGGACAAAGCCTGTGGCACAGTGAGACATTGCTACAATCAACTGCTTGGGCATTTTAGCAAAAAAGAAAATCCATTTTCACTCAAAGCCGCTTATGATTTTTACAAAAATACCCTTCATGAACAATTTGAATGGTACAAGGAAATTTCGTTTCACATTTCTGCGAATGCAATTCAAGATTTACACAATGCTTTCAGATACTTTTTCCGTCGTGTCAAATTAAAGCAGAAGCCGGGATTTCCTAAATATCATAAATAAAAATAGAAAAGAAAATTTTTCCATTCGCACCCTGCAAAAATTTGGCTTATTTGGCAATAAATTACGCATCGAAAAATTGAAAAGTTACCTACACGCAAACCGTTTATGCCGCTAACTTTGGGGAAAAACCCGCAGGAGATATCAATCTCATTGATCTTCAAACAATCCCATCGCATGACATCTTATTAGCCGGGTTTCCTTGTCAACCATTGAGCATCGCAGGAAGAGGTTTAGGTTTTGCCGATACCCGTGGCACATTATTTTTTAATATCGAAGCGATTCTTGCTGTGAAGCAACCGCGGGCTTTTTTATTAGAAAATGTGAAACGTTTGACCACGCATGACCATGGAAAGACCTTTGTATTTATTTTGGAGCGGTTGAAAAGATTGGGTTATAATGAGGTGCGACGCTTGACGGTGATAGAAATGTTGCGATTACAAGGAGTTCCTGATGATTTTAAAATGCCGTTGCCCTATTCAAGCGCGCGTAAAGTGATTGGAAATTCCGTCATTGTTCCCGTGATTCAAGCCATTGCGAGCGAAATCTTTAAAGTATTCCAAAACAAATTGCGCCATAACGTTTACAATTTGAATTAACCGGTAAATGTTGAATAAGTTAGACTTAATTCATTTGTGAATCTTTTTAAAAAACTATTATCAAACAGTGATGCAACTGTAAATATTCGTTAGGAATTTTGAATCAGTCTTGTTCATAACAACGATAGGAAAACACCGTGTACATAGTAATGATAAGTTCAGAATGTGCGCCGGTTGCCAAAGTGGGGGGACTCGGTGACGTGGTGCAGGGATTGTCGCGGGAACTGGCACTGCGCGGCAATGACGTGGAAATTATTTTGCCCAAATACGACTGTATGCGTCATGACCGTATTTCTGATTTGAACAAAGTGTATGAAGGGCTATGGGTTCCGTTTTATGACCGCTGGATTCATTGCGACGTGTATAGTGGAAAGGTCGATCATCTGAAGTGTTTATTTATTGAACCCCATTCCGAACACAATTTTTTCAATCGTGGGATTTTTTACGGACATTATGATGACGCGGCGCGGTTTGCATTTTTTTCTCGTGCGGCGTTGGAATTTATGCTGAAAACCAATCGGCACCCGGATATCATTCACTGTCACGATTGGCAAACAGGCTTGGTGCCAGTATTACTTTTTGAGATATATCAACGTTTAGGCATGTCGCACCCGCGCGTCTGTTATACCTTGCATAACGTTGGGCATCAAGGCGTGACTGGTACCCAGATTTTGAAACAAGTGGGATTGAATCCTGATCATCTATTTACCGCAGATCGGTTGAAAGATCATACCTACAACAACGCGATCAATCTGATGAAAGGTGGAATTGTTTTTTCTAACTTTGTCACCACCGTTTCGCCGACGTATGCTAATGAAATTCGCTACACCGAGTTAGGCAAGGGATTACAAACCACGCTACAACAACATGGTGGGAAGTTTGGCGGCGTGCTGAATGGGATTGATTATGGTGTGTGGAATCCAGAAATTGACCCGCTTGTGCCTCATCAATACGGAATTCATACGCTCAATGAAAAGGTGAAAAATAAAATCGCGTTGCGAGAACGGCTAATGCTGCAACAAGATTTTAAACCGATTATTGCTGTGGTCAGCCGACTCGATGCACAAAAAGGAACTCATTTGATTTTACACAGTATTTTTTATGCTCTGCAAAATCGCGCCCAATTTGTCCTTTTGGGTTCTGCCTCAGAGCCACACATTAATGCACAATTTTGGGACGTAAAGCGTCGCGTCAATGATAATCCAGACTGCCATTTAGAATTAAGTTACAATGAAGAATTGGCGCATCTGATTTATGCTGGAGCAGACATGATATTAATCCCCAGCATTTACGAACCTTGTGGCTTGACGCAACTGATTGGGCTAAAATACGGCACTGTCCCTATTGCGCGCAGAACCGGCGGCTTGGCGGACACGGTGTTTGATGCCAATTATTCAGATCGTCCTTTTGAAGAAAGAAATGGTTATATATTCAATGATTTAGACAATCAAGCCCTAGAATCTGCACTCAGTCGCGCATTGGGTTTATGGTATAAATACCCAAGATATTTCAGGCAACTGCAAGAAAGTGGTATGAATCAAGACTTTTCATGGAATTATTCGGGCAATCATTACCTGAATATTTATAACCTCGTTAAAGCACAACCGTGAAGCCGCGATAGAACTGTTCAATCATACAGCAATTCTCAATTTGAAAACCTAAATTCGTTATGAATCAATGAACTGATCGCAATATCTACGATTTTCTAAAATTCACAACGATTTGAATATTTTCGATATTATTTTCATATTGAGAATTGCTGTCAATCATAAAACCAACTTGACAAAACGATAACTTATTGAGAAACTGTCATATTACGTCGCAGCAATACACTCAATCCAAGACCCTCTTGATTTATCAAAATACAGTGGTCATGTTTATTTTGATGTCAATACTAAAATTCTTAACAAACATTGATAACATTTCCCATAACATCCATGTTTGTTAAAAATGGGCTCATGATATTTCAAAATTCGGTCAATGTTGCTCTCTCATCATTTGAAAAATAAATGGATAAGCGACAAAAACTGAGATTTGATATTCGTATAACTGTTCATACCGGTAAAAATTCACGTTGAATTCACCAATCAACCAAGCAATGTTCAAACAATGTTCAAATTAAACACCAGCAGGGTTTTGACATGAGTGAGGAAGGTACGTTAGAGCCAGAACGTAGCCAACAAAGATTCTCTGTCAGTCTCGCGAGCAACCTAGACGAAGTTCGCGAGGCACAAGCACTGCGTTATCAAGTGTTTGCTGAAGAAATGGGCGCGACGTTAGAAACAACTCTTCCCTTGCACGACGTGGACAAATTTGATACCTATTGTCATCATATTTTAGTCCGCGACCAAAATGTTGGCAAAGTTGTCGGTTGTGCGCGGATTTTAACCAGCGACGAGGCAAAAATCTCCGGTGGATTTTACTCACAATCGGAATTCGACCTTAGCCAGATTTTAGCACTCCCAGCAAAATTGATGGAAATTGGTCGGACATGTGTTCACAGTGACTATCGTAATGGCTTGATTATCAGTTTATTATGGTCGCAAGTGGCAAAATTTATGGCAGAACATGGCGTAGATTATCTCATGGGATGTGCCAGTATTCCGCTGCGGGATGACCGGCGTAATCCATTATTTTCTGAATTAATTGAACGGCATAGCACCGGTTCTCACCTCCGGGTCTATCCCAAAGTACCACTGCGACAAGACCATGAAAATAGTGAACCTCCGTTGCCTATTCCACCTTTGTTGAGGGCTTACTTGCGATTAGGGGCGCAGATTTGTGGTGAACCTTGTTGGGATGCCAATTTTAAAGTTGCTGATGTTTTTGTTTTAGTTGGATTTGAAAATTTACAAAAACGTTATATACGTCACTTTTTCGACCGCTTACACACGAATCTCCCAAAATTTCATGAAATTATTGCGTAAAATCATTGGATTGATACTGCTGATCTTGCATGTTATCTTTGGAATCCTCTCTTCAACTGTTGTTTTTTCTCGCTGGATTCATCCCTATTTACCCGCGTCCCTACCGAAAAAATTGGTGACAACGTGGAGTTGGATATTGTGTAAAATCTTACGGATACGCATTATTTATCACGGTGAACGCGTCACGACCCCCGCCCTATTTGTTGCCAATCACATTTCTTGGCTTGACGTATTCGCCCTGTTGGGCACATTTCACGTTGTTTTCATTGTGAAACAAGAAGTTGAAAGTTGGTTTATGTTGGGCTATTTGGTAAAAACGGTAGGCAACTTGTTTATGAAGCGTGGTGTAGCCGATTCTTCCCAAAAAGCCAATCATGACCTCGCAATCGCTTTGACACAAGGCTATAACGTATTGTTTTTTCCCGAAGGCACGACTACTGATGGGACGAATATGATGCGATTTCACGGACGGCTGTTTCAATGTGCGATTCAAACTGAAGTTTTCGTACAACCAATTGCATTGCGCTATCCTGTGGGTACGGGACTCAGCACGGTTGCCCCATTTATCGGAGACGATACGTTTTCTGCGCACGTATGGCGAGTTTTTGGTGAAAAGGAAATTGTATTGGAAATTTGGTTTTGTCCACCGATTGCAGCGAAGGGTAAAAAACGCAATGAATTAGCCAGTTATACCCATGAACAGATCAGTTATGTGCTTGAACATCAGGCATTTCTTCCAATATCGGAAATCAACAATTCGAGCACTCAAGATTCACCCTCATTTTTAGAAACATGACTTGTGTAGGGTGCATAACCGCAGTGTCATACACCGATGCTGGTTGATATTCCAAGTGACGTTGAGAAAAAATGATGAGCAAAATACAATAGCGTTTCATTCCTAAATACAATTGACTAATGGGGATGTTGTTGCAGTTTGCAATACAAATTTTCTAAAAAAACCGGCGTAGGTAATTGTTTGGTATGAGTAACATTGTGGCGAATTTGCGTGAGAATCAAACTGGCTTCCTCTTGCGACAGGGAAATGCCTAGCTCAGCATAGACGTGAATCACTGCCTGCGTGCCGGAATGCTTGCCTAACACAAATTGATGTTTTCTGCCCACTTCTTGCGGATCAACCCCTTGATAATTCAGTGGGTCTTTCAACAAACCATCCACATGAATCCCGGCTTCATGGGTAAAAACTCCCGCCCCCACAATGCTTTTTTGCCATGACAATGGACGACCAGAAGCCTTCGCAACTCGTTGAGAAACAATGGGATAATGCTGCATATTGATATTCATTTCAAAACCATACAATTGTCTTAATCCTAAAACCACTTCTTCCAACGCTGCATTTCCTGCCCGTTCGCCTAACCCATTGACTGTCGTATTTAAATGAGTCGCTCCTGCTTTTGCCGCCGCAAGTGTATTGGCAGTGGCTAAACCCAAATCATCATGCGCGTGCATTTCTATTTCAATATCAACCGCTTGTCGCAATTGACTTATCACATCGAACACGCCAAATGGCTCCATAATGCCTACAGTATCGGCAAAGCGAAAACGTTTGGCACCATATTTTTGCGCAGTTTCAGCGACTTGCAACAGAAAATTCACATCCGCACGAGACGCATCTTCGCCACCGATACTCACTTCCAAGCCTAAATCCAGAGCTTTGGCAATGTGAGTACGAATAGTATCCAACACCCAAGCACGGTCGTGGCGTAATTTGTGGATAATCTGTTGATCAGAAACGGCAATGGATAAATCCACCATGTCAATCCCCAAATCTCGACACAATTCCAAATCGTCTTCGCGCATCCGACTCCAGACCAATAATCGGGTATTTAAGCGCAAATCGACGACGGCTCGAATGCTTTGGCGTTCTTCTTCCCCCATTGCAGGAATGCCTATTTCAAGTTCTGGCACCCCCAAGATGGCTAAATCCCGCGCTATCGCCAGTTTTTCTTCCAACGTGAACGACACGCCCGCCGATTGTTCACCATCGCGCAAGGTAGTATCGTCAATAATAATCGTGTGAGTTTGCTGCATCAATGTTTTCCTTTTTCAGAACTCTCAGCAAATAGCATTCCAAAATTTTTATTAAATTAAACAATCAATTGTTTTGATATTGCGTGAAAAGCAACAAACCATGACGATAATTTTGTCACAAAACGCACGAAACTGATCGGAATTGGATGATCGATGATTTTGGAAGAATTGAAAAAGTTCTTCAGGCTTCCCTCCTCTACCTTGGGCAATTTAACCCTATTTCTATCGCTGCGTAAGGTGAGTTACAAAAAAACTAGACAAGCGAGATCGAGCTCTGTATAATGCGCATTCATTGGAAGTAACTGACTGAGACAGCCCTAAACACGGGGCGTTTGCCAAAGTCAGTCGATGCTTACAAGCTCACTTCACAAAGATTGAAAGATATTTTACTGCTTGACAAGAAGTTTGAAAACCAGTAAAATGCACACCTTCAGACGATATGCGGGAATAGCTCAGTTGGTAGAGCATAACCTTGCCAAGGTTAGGGTCGCGAGTTCGAGTCTCGTTTC
>Ga0316612_1000510_pt1 | contig 11840 bp, 13 predicted proteins | sample MIS2016226_MG_FD_207676 | JGI IMG/M metagenome (GOLD analysis project Ga0316612, IMG submission 207676) | Microbial mat bacterial communities from Middle Island sinkhole, Lake Huron, Michigan, United States - MIS.2016.226 | ecosystem: Environmental > Aquatic > Freshwater > Lake > Sediment... | reverse complement strand
TTTTTTTGCGTATCGAATTCTCAAAAGGACACTTAAAAACAAGCTGATCAAGGATAAAACTTCTCGAATGCTTGTAAAATATAGAAAAAATTAAACTCCGATAAGTTTTATCGGACAACAATGAATTCTTTTATTGGATCACCAGTTACAACTTCGATCTGCGGACGACTGAGATCTGCTGAGTCGGTAGGCAGAGTAGTGTTTGAAATACCATATTGTGCAGATAGTGTCGCCAAAAGAGTAGTTAGTACTATTTTGAAATTAGATTGTGTGCTAAAAAATCAAAGACTATTATTAAAATTTTTCATTTTATAAAATATTAATCGTTCTATCTATACCTATTCTATTTGTGTTCAACAAGCTTCAGGTTTTTGTTAAAAAGGGAGATTCCTCCTTTGTCAAAATGACAAATTTGGAAATAAAAACATACTTTTTGCAGTTGGCTTTGTCTGATAACGCAATTGATAAAAACGTTGTTTTGGTATCCCTACCGCAACAATTTAATTAGCTCTTTTGCTATTTGCCTATTCTGTTTTTCCTTTTTGTGCCGAGACTTCGGCATCCTATCTTCCAGCCGGTTATGAAGGCGACAACACCCTATCTCCGCTTTTGTCTTGTGGTTTAGCTCAAACGTTTATGTATAAGAACTTTTGTTATTAATTTCAAATATAAAACATTTTTTAGAAAGTTCAAGTTTTTTTTAAAAAAAATGTAGCAACCATTGCCATGTAGGTACAACTTCTATAGTTCCATGCTCTAGTTGTATTACCTTTTGTTCATCATAAGTTAGTATAACTGCATTAAATATATTAAAATCTTTCATTGCTTTTTTTAGAGCTGTTACTTCTCTTGTTTCAGTTTCTTTCTGAGAAATACTATATGAAACTTGTATTAACATATTTTTTTCGGGCAAATAAAAATCAATTTCTGTTGTTCGTTTTAAAAAGTATATGGTTTCACCTCTTCTTCTTAATTCTATATACACTAAATTTTCTAATAATTTTGTAGGTTGATCTGTTAAAAACAATCCTAAAATTCCTGTATCTAAAAAATAATACTTTTTAATTGTTTCTTTTTCGCTAAATTTGTGATGATAATTAGTTATAGATGCAATCAAATATGACTCTTCTAAATAGTTTAAATAATCAAAAAGAGTGTTGTTGCCAATGCTTACACCAGTAGATTTGATTAGGTTTTTAATTCTATTGATAGAAGTTTCGTTATTTACACTTTCTGCCAATTTTTTGACCAATAATTTCAACACAAAAACATTTTGTATTTTATAGCGTGCAATAAGGTCGCCATAAAATAGTTTTTGATACACGCTTGATAAATAATCTTTTTTATTTGCAATTATTATCAATTCTGGAAAACCACCAAAATGTAAAAAAGTTTCAAATTCTTTTATTATTTTGTACCTATCGTTTGAATAGATTGCGTTTTTAGACACTTCTATTTCCCGAAACTGTAAATACTCCTTGAAAGAAAGTGGTAAAATTTCTTTGTTTATAAATCTTCCGCCAAGGGTTGTGGCTATTTCATTACTCAACATTAGTGCATTACTTCCAGTTACATAAACCTGTTTGCCTTCATCGGCTAATCTTCTTACAAATTTTTGCCAATGCAATACGTTTTGAATTTCGTCTAAAAAAAGGATAGGTTCCAAGTCAAATAATTCATAATAAGCCTCTATAATTAATTGTAAATCATGGTGGTTTATTTCCAATAAACGCTCGTCTTCAAAATTGATAAAAACAATTTGATCTATGCTTTGTATATTTATTTTTTCTTGAATAATTTGATATAAAAAATAGGATTTCCCCGCTCGTCTTAATCCAAGAAACACATAGTTTGCATTTTTTTCAAGACTAATAGTTCTGTTTATAAGCTTTATTTTCTTAAACCACTCTTGCTTTTCGATGATTATTTTTTTTAATACTGCTTTCATCTGTTTATAATATTTGTTTTGTAATGGTCTCCCGATAGCTATCGGGAGGAACGCCTATAATCATCCACATGTGTGTCAATAACTATTGTCATGGGCGTTTCATCTGTTCAATTTTCTTTTATATTTTGAAAGGCAAATATACAAAAATATCTTTTATAGAAGATAAAATATATAAATTTTATCTCATATACAAGACAAATAATACGTTTTTTATCTTTTATGGGAGGTGAATAATGTGTTTTTAACTTCTTTAAAAGAAAAAATAACAGAAATTCTAATGAATCAAGTAGGGGGGTACGACAAATTGCATTTTATGAAAATTTTTACCACAAATTACACAAATTTTCACAAATTAATCTGTGAAAATCTGTGAAATCTGTGTCAAATAAAGTCTTAAAAATATTTTTAAAAACCAGTTGTAAGTAATTTTTTTTGAAAATGCAATTTGTCGTGCACCCCAAGTAGGGTTGCACGACAAATAGGGTTATTAAAAACTTTTGCTTCAAGTTCCAACGGTTTCATGGTTTTGTGAAATGGTTTTCTTCTTCAATAATGCCCAATCCAAAATTTCGGAATCAACCGTGGGGTAATATATTAAAATAACATTACGGGTAAAGTTTCTATTTTATTGATTTTTAATAAAATAGAAAACCGTAGTAAAAAAATTAAGTGCTCAATTTATCGTTTAATCCAGTTTTCAATTTTAATTTTTTCTATTCTTTCAAATTCTTTAATGTTTTCGGTCACCATTATCATCCCGTTTTCTAAAGCAGTACAGCCTATTAATAAATCAAAGTCACTTATCATTTTACCAATTTTTTGTAGTCGTACTTTTTCTTTCCCATATTTATAAATTGCATCATAAATTGGTATAATTGTAATTAGACTAATGAAATTATCAATTAATTTATGGTTCTTTTTAGGATTGTTGCTTTTTTCTGCTCCAAAAACCAACTCGGCTAATGTGATTTCTGAAATTGCACAGTTTTCCACCCCTATTTCTGTTAATTTATCATGGATATTAAATTTACCTCTAAAAAAATGAATACAAATATTTGTATCTAGTAAATATTTCATACAGCAAAAGATTTACCTATAAATTAATTGTATTATTTTTTTCAATTCTTGATTTTTTAATCTCGCTAATAATTTCATCGGAAGATCTTGTATCATCCCAAGAGCCAAACAAACTCTTTAGATCAATTTTTTCCTTTTCTTTTGCTTCAATAGATTCCGTTAATTTTATTATTAAACGTTTTTTAGAAAAATTATCAAGTTTATATAAGAAACTAAAATATTTTTCTATGTTCTTATTTTTTATTGCAATGTTCATAATAGATATATTTAATCAAAAATACGAATTAATTTTGTTTTCAAAATAGAATTTTTATTCTCATCCATTTATATTCCTTTCGGGATTATTCCTTTGTCTTGTAAATTTCTGCGTTTACTGGCACTCATGGCAGCAATTTCTTCTGAGGTATAGGTTCTATAAATGGTGTCTTTTCCTTTTTTTGAAGTTTTTTCTTTTACGGCTTGTTTGGCTTGTTTTCTTTTTTTGTCTTGTAGTTCGGCTTCTATTTTGGCAATGCGTCTTCGTTCTGTCATTTTATCTTGATGCTTTTCGGTGCGTTCAAGGTGTTTGGCTTGTTTTTCAGCTTTGGCTTGTATAATAGCTAATTCTTTTTCTTGTTTTTTATTTTCTTGATTAGCTATATGGGTTGCATCTTTGTTTAACTTATCCTCAATAAAAATTAATAGTTTTTTTATAGCATCATTTACGCATTTCTTTTTGGCATATTTGTAGCTTATAGAATTATGGGTAGCATAAGCTTCATTATTTACAAATATAGTTACATGGTTTATCTTGTTTTCATCAACTGTTGAAGTTAATTTTGGTTTGCATAATAAATGAAGTTTTGATAGAAAAATAAATTGATCCCAGCGATTTTTGTGTTTGTAATTTTGTGGTAATAAATGATCGGCAGTTTTAATCAATTCATTAAAAATAAATTTTTCTATCTGGTTTTTGGTTGCATTTTCAAATATATAACCCAAAACGGCATAAACAAAAATGTGTTTTTGGTTTTCCAACTTACTATTTTCTGCTATTCTTACTTTGGAAATTTTCCATTTATCAAAATAGGTTTCCAATCTTTTTTGGCTAGTTACATTGCCTATAAAATGTTGTAATTGAGTTCCTGTTCCAGCAATATTATTAAAAATCCAATCGGCAATTTTTCCTTTTATAGCAAATTGACCATAGAAAACATAGCGAGAATTGTTGTTGGTATCCGAAAAACTATTGTGCGTAAAAACCTTTATGATGTTGTTTTTATCATAAGGTATTTTATAACGATTTAATAAATTTTCTATCCCAATCATTTTTAATAAAATAGCACGCCCGTCCAGAATCGAACTGGAACTGAGGGGTTGGAAGCCCCAGTATGGCACCGAAAGCCATTGTGCTGCCGTTACACTACAGGCGTTTGTTTGAGCAGAATACGGGAATCGAACCCGCTCTTACGTACTGGAGGTACGTCGTCAAGCTCTGAAGGCTTGTGTGCTACCGTTACACTAATTCTGCTTGTGTTCATTTATTTTTTTCGGGCTTTACCGTCTTCTTATACAAAGGCACAAAATAAGTTACTGTATAATTAAACCCAGCGCCAAATTTCCCTGCATAAGTTCTATTAAAGCCTGGAATATAAAGGTTTTCAAAATTTTCACTCGGTTTTTTGTCAAACAACAAGGTGTTCATCCTTAGGCTGAAACCCACAAATATATTGTTATATACCTTGACCTTTATTCCAGCCACAACTTCAATCCAGCCAGCGGTTAATCCACCAAATTTTTCTCCCGAAGGTTTCCAAGGTATTTCCCCCCAATAAGGACTAGAATTGTATATTTTGTAACTATTTAATTCCTGATTGAAAGTGCTAAAACCGCCACGCAAACCAATAGAAATGATATTTTCCATATCCAACCAATTTTTGTATGCGTTATAATCAAATCCCACTTTGATGTAAGTCCCTTTGGTGGTGGTATTCAATCGGTCGTCTTCGGTTGTTTTGTTTTCGCTACCCAATTCTGCGGCTGCGTAATAATTTTTAGTTAATCGATAATCGCCTACCAATTCGATTCCTTTATAATTTTTATCATACAAGCCTCGGGTCAACTTATACAAATCGGCTCCCACACGAACTCCATATCTGTCTTTTTTTACAGGAACAATGGTGTCGGTTTTTGCAACAGTTGCAGTTGGTTTTGAAACTTGCTTTGGTGACAAAGGAGTTTCGCCTACAATTTTCTTTCTTTCAATCGAATTTTTCTTGCTAATAGTATCTTGTGCTTGTGCCAAAAACAATGGCATGAGAAAACAAAAACTAAAAATATATCTTAATGTGTGTTTCATTTTCGTTATCTATGTTATTTTTTTGGATGGAAATATCTTTCATCCATTTTTCTTTGGTTACCGGAAATGCGGTATGAACAAAAGTATTGGTTGATTCAAAAGTAAAAAGGGTTTTGAAACCGCAAGCTCTTGATACATAAACATCATTTCGGGTGTAATTGAAAGTGAGCTCGTCGGTGTCTATCAATGTTGGATTTGGGTTGCCAGAATTCAATATAAAACTATATTTAACCGAATCTGCATCTGTTCTTAATGGAATAGAAATGGTGTTTCCACTGGTTAGATATTTGCTCTCTTCCGAACCTGAATTAAAGATTATTCCATCTGTCATTCCTTCTCCGATGACTTTTAAATTGGTCACATTTTTCTTTACAGTCGGATTTGTAATATTATAAAAATCTATAACCAATCGTGGTGTTGTGGACGTATTGGCATCGCAAATATCATCCTTCTCACAACTCGAGGAAGTGAAAATCAGAATTATCAAAAGGGTAATTATTTTTTTCATAAATTTATTTTAATGGCAATAACAATAGCAATAAAAAAGGCAACTTTAATTCGTGTTGCCTGCAACCTGCAATCTGCAATCTGAAATCTGAAATCTGCAATCTGCAATCTGCAATCTGCAACCTGCAATCTAAAATCTGCAATCTAAAATCTGCAATCTAAAATCTGCAACCTGCAACCTGCAATTCTATCTTCTCTCCAAAAGTACAACATTTTCCACGTGATGCGTTTGTGGAAACATATCTACTGGTCGCACACGGGTAACTTTGTAGTTGTAGTCCATCAATGCCAAATCTCTGGCTTGTGTTGCCGAGTTGCAACTCACATACACAATTTTTAACGGTTCGATTTTCATAATTTGTTCGATTACGTCTTTATGCATTCCGTCTCTTGGCGGGTCGGTAATAATAACGTCAGGTTTGCCGTGTTGGGCAATAAAACTTTCGTTGAAAACCACTTTCATATCGCCAACATAAAACTCACAATTCGTGATATTGTTGCGTTCCGCATTGGCTTTGGCATCAATAATCGCTTCGGGAACGCTTTCTATTCCAATCACTTTCTTAGCATTTTTCGATACAAATTGTGCAATCGTTCCTGTTCCTGTATATAAATCATAAACTATTTCGTTGCCAGAAAGTCCAGCAAAATCTCGTGTAATTTTGTACAACTCGAAAGCTTGGTCGGAATTGGTTTGGTAAAAAGATTTGGCATTAATGCTAAATTTTAAACCTTCCATTTCTTCCAAAATGTAATCTCTTCCTTTGTATAATTTTATATTTTGATCATATAAAGTGTCATTTGCCTTATTATTTATTACATATTGCAACGAAGTAATTTGCGGAAATTTTTCGTAGATATGGTCTAAAATCAATTCTCTATTGACTTTGTCATTTTCGAAAAACTGAATCAAAACCATAATTTGACCGGTCGAAGCGGTACGCATCATCAAGGTTCTTAGTAAACCTTCGTGATTTCTTGGATTGAAAAAGGTAAGGTTATTGTCATTGGCGAAAGCCCTGATTTCATTCCGAATGGCATTCGATGGATCTTCCTGCAAATGGCATTTGTTGATGTCCAAAATTTTGTCCCACATTTTCGGAATATGGAAACCCAAAGCATTTCTGTTGACTAAATCTTCGGTGCTGTCGATTTCTTTTTCGGTCAACCAACGGCTGTTTGAAAACGAAAATTCCATTTTATTTCTATAGAAAAATTGTTTTTCCGAACCTAAAATGGGTTCAAAGTCGGGAAGTGCTATTTTTCCAATGCGTTGCAAATGATTGAAAACCTCATTTTGTTTGTAGTACAATTGCTGGCTGTATTTCATATTCTGCCATTTGCAACCTCCACAAATACCGAAATGTTCGCAAACAGGTTCGATTCTATGTTCTGAATATTCGTGAAATTTTACAGCTTTTCCTTCATAATAAGCCTTACGCTTTTTGAAAGTTTGCACATCGACCACGTCGCCAGGAACCACATTGGGAATAAAAATAACTTTTCCATCTGGGGCTTTTGCTACCGAAACGCCTTTTGCACCTGCATCAAGGACTTTTATGTGATCAAAAACGATCTTGTCTGTATTTTTCTTTGCCATAACGCAAAAATAAGTCTTTGAAAGGTTTTATAAATTCAAATTGGGAAATATTTTAGAAAAGTTGTTATTGAAGTGATTTAAATAAATAAACAAAATGAGTTTTTAAGATTACTGATTTCGTTTAATCAATTCATAATTTACAATCGCAAAACCATAGAAAATAGAATCTGCAGCGATTTTCCCGAAGAGGATTCCCATAAAATAATTTCCAGTCAAAATCGGCATCCAATACATACAAAACGGACGAATAAAGAAAAGGTCGAGTAGGGCAGGATAGCCAAATTCTAAGATTAGATTTCGAATCAGGAAAAGGATTTCTTTTGAAGGTGTTTTTTTATCCAATAACAGATTGGTTTTGACCAATTTTCGATAACCCATAAATAAAATAACCCCATAAAAGGCAAAATATTCACCAAAAGTGATTAGGTATGCTGTCGTTATTCCATCAAAGATTCGGCTAAATTGCGAACTTGCCAATGCTGCCGAAGTAGCTGCTATTTCGGCATATTTATACCGATCAAACCATTCTTTGAAATTGGATTTATTGAACATTTTTAGTTTTTAAAATTGTCATAGATTTGCAGATTTTGATAAAACTTTCTTTATTTAGTAATAGTTTTTAAATAAATAGTCGATTTTGTCTTGTTCTTTCATCTTTTTTTCTGCGTTAAAAATTTTTTCAATAACCTGCTATTACTTCACAATGTTTTTGTTTTCATTGGAGTTCAGTGAACTTTGTTTCAAAGATTTTTTGTCTTGAAAAATTGCAAAATGACGTCGCCAAAATTTGAACACTTTATTAAAAAAATATTACTTAGCTACTTTTATCAAATATAAAAAAGCTCTGCAAATTCATGATGACATTTGCGGAGCTTTTCATAAAAACATTTGCAGAGCCTTCAAGAATATTTCATTTTCAAAGAACACTTCTTTTAGGTCATAGCTTTTGAGTATAACACATTTTATCCTTATCAAAAATGTTCTTTTCTACTTCTTGTTTCATTAGCTTTGGTATAATTTTCTTCTTTTTTCGTTGTTCTTTTCTATAAGCTTTTTTAGCATCACTTAGCAAAAGAAAAGTTTCATAAGTAGAATCAAACATTATCAATTGTATATATTCACAATTACTATTTAATTCTACTATTTCGATTTCAGCTCTAAGTCCTACGAATTTTAGTATTTTTAATGATTTTGTGTTTTCAATCACAAAATTGCCTTCTGAATCTGATACGGTTAGTAATGTATTCCTTTCTGTTAAAATTTGAACTTTTGGAAAAACTGTAAGATTTGAATGTATGATTTTGCCTTTAATAATGCTACTTTGTGAATATAAATTATTAACAGTTGAAAGAAAAAGTATCAAAAAGAATTTAGTTAGATTCATATTTTAATTTTATGTGTTTGCTTAATTTTCTATAGTTCCTATTTTTTTAAACATTAAAGTTTATTTTTTTGACAAAACTTCGGTTATTGCTTTTTCTACGAGTGGTTCCATTACTTGATAACCTGTTTTATTGGGGTGAACACCATCATTTGCGTATTCTGCTTTCATTCCTTTTTGTTCATCCACCATTGCCGAATAATAATCTAAATAGAGTATTCCATTGGCATCGGCATATTCCTTTATCATAAGGTTGAGTTTCACGACTTTTTCGGCAGGTTCTAATCCTTTTCGCCACGGAAAGTCAAAAGCGGGCAAAACCGAACATAAAATTACTTTGATATGGTTGGCTTTTGCCAATTCAGCCATCGAGATGATATTGTTGGTTGTCATTTCCAAAGTAGATGGGCCTGTATTGCCAGCAATATCATTGATACCTGCCAAAATTACTACAACAGCGGGTTTCAGGGCAATCACATCTTGTCTAAAACGGAGGAGCATTTGTGGGGTTGTTTGTCCGCTGATGCCTCGATTTATATAAGGTTTATCTGCAAAAAAATCGGAACTAGTAACCGACCAGAATTCCGTGATGGAATCGCCCATAAAAACAGCTCTTTTTTGCTTGGGTTTTGCTGTTGGAAGAGCAGCGTTCTCGTTTTGGTATTTTTTTAAATTTGCCCAATCTTGAGCTTGTGTTTTTCCGGCCATAAATAATGAAAAAATTAGGATGAAGTAAATTGATTTTAGGTTTTTCATACTAGTCAATTGAGTGGGTTATCATTTGTTATTTAACAAAAATAGTGTTTTAATACTATAAATATTAAGAGTATAACTTAAGATTGATTTTTTGTTTTTAAATTTGGAATCTGATATTTGCAATTTGTTATTTTTAACCTACATTTATACAACTTTCCAATACATAAAATAGTTTTTGAATATGGATTTTCAAAATTTTTTAGAATATGTTCCAAAATTGGTCAACGTTCCTCTTCCAGCAAAAGAAGCACATTTCAAAATGGTTCCTTTTGAAAGGATTGAAAATCTAAAAAACCAAGATCTAAAAAGCCTAAATCCCAAAACTGCAGCCGTGATGATGCTGCTGTATCCCAAAAATCAAAGGACTCATTTGGTTCTAATAGTCCGAAATTCATACAAAGGTGTCCACTCTGCTCAAATAGCATTTCCAGGCGGAAAATACGAAGCCAATGACGAAAATTTTCAGAATACAGCCTTGCGAGAAACCTACGAAGAAATTGGAATTCATCCCAATCAAATCGAAATAATTATGCCATTTACTAATTTATATATTCAAGCGAGTAATTTTATGGTATATCCATTTTTAGGAATTTGCAAAGAAGAAATTGTTTTTGTTCCAGATGGCAATGAGGTTGTGAATATTATTGAATTGCCATTGCATGTTTTTTTGAATGATAATTCAATTGTAACTACAAATATGTCAACTTCTTATGCTAAAAATATTGAAATTCCAGCTTTTAAAATCAATGAGCATATTGTTTGGGGTGCAACGGCAATGATGTTAAGCGAATTGAAAGAAGTCTTAAAAAAAGTGCTATAAATTATAAGTTTTCGTATGTTTGTCATCCAAATAAACATAAAACACAATTTTTCATGGGATTATTTAAAAGAAATCCATTTGGACATATTCTTTTTGTAAAAAGAGGTTTAATCCATGTTTTTGCAGTTTTAACTCATAAACGGTACAGAGGTTTTAACAGTTTGCATATTGAGGGATCAGAAATAATAACTAAACTTCCTGAAACAAACGTTCTTTTTATATCCAATCATCAAACCTATTTTGCCGATGTGGTGGCTATGTTTCATGTTTTTAATGCCAGTTTGAGCGGTCGTCAAGATTCTATAAAAAACATTGGATATATATGGAAACCAAAGATGAATATCTACTATGTAGCTGCCAAAGAAACAATGCAATCGGGATTATTACCTAGAATTATGGCCTATGTTGGTGCAATTACTGTAGAAAGAACTTGGCGTTCCAAAGGCAAAGACGTTACCGAAAAACGCGATGTAAATCCAAACGACACCGAGAATATTAAAATTGCCTTAAATGATGGCTGGGTAATCACTTTTCCACAAGGTACAACCAAATCATTCAAACCCGTTCGGAAAGGAACGGCACACATCATCAAACAACATCGACCTATTGTGGTGCCAATCGTAATTGACGGATTCCGTCGTTCGTTTGACAAAAAAGGATTTCGAATGAAAAAGAAAGATATACTTCAATCTTTCATCATCAAACCACCATTAGAAATTGATTATGACAATGATACCATTGAAGAAATTGTAGAAAAAATCGAATATGCCATCGAGCAACATCCATCCTTCCTAAAAGTAATTCCTGCAGAAGAAATTGAAGCACAAGAGGAACTTAATAAATTGCGAAAATGGGAGTATTAGTTTGTAGTTTAGTAGAAGGCAGGGTAAGAGCAATATCTTAATTCAAACAATTGTATCAGTTTTTCTTTCCCAATCTATGAAATATAACTAAAAACACAACCATAACCCACGGTTTCAACCGTGGGAACATATCGAAGTTTTTTTATAAATCAATTTTCTTTAATTCAGTGTAATTGTCTTTGAGTTTACTAAGAAATCTGCCGTATAATAATTTGTAAAACAGCCATATACAACCCATTATAAATATTGCCAAAACAACTATTGTTAGGTAATTTGATTCTAAAACTACTTTGGTTTTTTCAGGCATGTTACTATTGTAGTTATAACCAGCGTTATATCCTTCATTAAAGCTTTCTACACCAGTCATTGCTCCAGATACTCCACTAATAATTATATTCCAATAAATATAATAGGTAACTATTCTTCTGGTTTTTAGAATATGTTCAATAAGGTTTTTTGAAGAATTTAGTATTGATATTGTTTTATAATTTCTAAAAAATAAATAGATAAATACAATAGTAACCAAGTAATTAAATATTTCTAAAAAGCC
>Ga0316612_1000506_pt1 | contig 11904 bp, 12 predicted proteins | sample MIS2016226_MG_FD_207676 | JGI IMG/M metagenome (GOLD analysis project Ga0316612, IMG submission 207676) | Microbial mat bacterial communities from Middle Island sinkhole, Lake Huron, Michigan, United States - MIS.2016.226 | ecosystem: Environmental > Aquatic > Freshwater > Lake > Sediment... | reverse complement strand
ATCAATTCAGCTAACATGTCCTTCGCTTTCAACCCACCAGCAATTTCTTCACGGGTCAAGAAATTATAGGCGTCGAAACGTGTGCGGAAATCCATAGCAACTTCAGCCAACACTTTGATCAATGTCGTGTTATAGAATAATTTGCCCAACTGTCCGCCAGCCGCTTCGCGCGCTTTTTGCAGTGACGCCAAAAACCCGTCGTGCGGAGGCACATAACGGATCAATACTTCAAGTGTAACGCCAGTCCCAACGTCGATGTCCAACGGCACCCAAATACCATTTGTGGTCTTTTTGGGGTCGACAGTGAATCCTGTGGACTTCACAAACCGCTTAATAGCAGCGTCGTATGAAGCACTGGTTGATGGTTGGGCTGTTGCTTGTTCTGTTTCAGACATAGTTGATTCTCTCTGTTGTTTACGATGCGATGTGAAATCATAGTGTAGCAACTTTAAATAGCGAGTGCAACATTTATTTATTATCTTGGCGATGAACAGCGGCACTTTAGTGTTGACTCGCTATTTTCAAATGTTATACTCATGATTTACAAGTTCTACATTTACGGAGACGCACCCATGCCAAATTTCGCCGCAAGTACTTCCCAGATCGCAATCTACATGTTTCCCGAAACTGACGCTAACACTGATAACGGAACACATATCGCCAACCTCGACCATTATGCAGCCCCGTTTGCCCAATTTATTAAGGTCTCAGGCTACTACAACGTGGCTGTGACAGGTGGGGGCATTAAATTCAGTCCTGAACAAGCCAAATCGACTGTTATTAAAGCATCACAACTGCCAGCAGCCCCTGTAATTGTTAAAACTACTGGCACGATTGAAATCAACCTAGAACCTAGTGGGAGCCGAACATTTACTGAGGTTGTGTATGCAGTAATGCGCACCAACGGACGCTCAACTGGAGATAATGTTGTTATAGGCACTACGTGTATCGGTGGCGGCTGCCGTGTGAAACAAACAACTGGTGTGACTATCGCTGACAATGGCGACGGTAGATTTAAAGTCACAACGACAGGAAATGTTTTTGCCAGTGCATCTGGCGCAGGTCAGGCTGTTGCGTTAGATCGTCCTGTGCGGTATCAATGGTTAATGATGCGTGGTTGGGACCTGGCTTTGGACGAAAACAACACGATGATTCAAATCGATGAAATTATTGACGCAAATAATATTCTGGTCAAACAGCCCTTGTTGGTAGGTACTCAAGCTGGGGTTAAAATTGCTGGCTCTATGGTGCGCACTGGCGTGCCTCGTCAAACATACAGCATTGATGCCATTGACAGTACTGTTGACAAACCTATCGGTGATCGCAAATTCTCCACATTTTCTATTGTGCAAGACACTTATGGCGTTGAAAACCCGTATGTTTACACTGCCAAGGGTATTGTGCCGCAAGCGTTCGCATTGACTGTGAACTCACATGCAATTATCACATCCACGTCAACATTTTTGGCGTCTGGCATCGACAGTCATGACTACGAAGAAGAACACTCTGTCATCGTCGATGAGTTGAAATTACGGTCATACCCTTCAATCTCGTCTGCCACAGAGCAAACACGGGTGTATGTCGACGGCATTGCCGAATGTGTTAAAGACTTTTCACTGACATTGAGCGATCTTGCTACTGAAACCCCTTGTATCGGACATTTGTCGGCAACAGGGATGTCATTGAAAGCGTACACGATTGAAGTTAAGGCGACTGAATATCTTGGACGGAATCCGCTGACGTTGAAACACATTTACGACTTTGTTAATAAGACGTGGACGCCCCGCAATTACACTGTAACGTTCGCAGATATCACTGGCAACTACTTTGCATTTACTGTGTTCAACACAGCCATCACTGGTGAAGTCCCCGCACCTGGTACAGATGTTGCTGAACTCCCTGTCACTGGCAGTCCAGGCGGGTATGTCGACATGGATATGTTCCCACCTGCACTCGGCGGTTCAGGAAAGACTATCGACGGCTCGGCTGTTCTAATGCACACTACAGCGAATGAAATCGAAAAAACTGAGTATGCCCTTCAATTTGACTACATCCCAGCGAGTTATTGGGATTAATATCTGCGGGAGGGAGACCTCCCGCTCAGGAGAACACATATGGATGAATATAAGGATAACATTACATTTAGCGTAAAAATGCGGGAGATGCAAATCTCGCAATTCGGTGCGTACCAAATTCGCGAAGTTTTCGACAATGATGTGCGGAGACAACGTAACGAGCCTGGATATACCTCCCCAGGTCCAAACTGCGTCAAACAACTGGTGGATATAGCAACTCCGGCTCGTGACGTATTAAATATCCAACTGGAATCACCACATATTCGGGATGTCTCTGTGGTAATTGATGGGCGACCATTACACATTATCGAACGTGATATCATGGCTGACGGGATTGAATACTCTGTTCGTGTGTACAGCAAAACAGCGCATGCACTCACGCTTGAACCATCGATTCTCATTCCAAATGGCGTGACGCTGCCAGCAGCAGCCGCCAATAAATTGCACTTACTATTATTCACTGGGGCAGGCTTCCGTAAGCTGCTCAAGTCAATTACCACTTATGACGTAACGATCTAATCAGGAGAACAACATGCCAGCATCACCATACACACCTCCCGTCTATGGCTCAGACGCACTACCTACTTTGCGAAAGTTTGTGCCAGGGCACATGCGCCAACAATCCCCACGTGAGGGCGTATTTAGCGTATCAGATTTGCTACAGTACATGACTTATGTCAAAGAAAACCCACTGACACAACTGGCGTTGATGGACGAGTACCGAAAATTGTCGTTCATGTTTGGTCCAAATCCTGCACTAGACCCAATGCTCGCACCAGGTTTCGCAGACCAGATTATCTCAGGCGGTCAATTCATGACAGGCGAGGCGATGATGGACACTCCATCGTTCGACCCAGCCCCAGTGTTTGGCGATGTGGGAATGACCAGCAGCCATTGGCAAGCTACTCATTCACGCATTACAGCGGGTGCTATGTTTAAACATTTGGACTTGATTCGCACACAACATCAACTGTCCCGTGCTGGAATTCCTACAATCGCTGAAATGGTTATGAAAGGGATTGCTGAGACCGTTGCCCGTGAAGCGTCGAGAATGTCGATCACGATGATGTACTCAGTGATGTACAACAACTGGAATCTTCCACCTAATGACCCGTACCATCGCGATCTGATCGTGGACATCTCTTCTTCAAATGCGAATGATAAGAAGTTCGTGGTGATCCTGTTCGGTCAAGCCCCTCCAGTATTCTATCGCTCAGTGCCGTCACAAGCTGTTGACAACGCAGGAGTTGATTCTATGAATATTGTCACTGAGTGGAACACTCACATGGGTTCTGGTTCTACTCGTATTTGGAATCGCCATCGTTTCTATGTACACCCTAACGGATTCTCATGGGTTGGTCGTCGTGGAGGTCAACGTGACGTTTTCTTGAAACGCATGGAGTTGTTGAATATTCAGCAGAACTGGGAACGTTTGGTCGATCTTGATCGTCGCGATATTCCTTGGGGAGCGATTATCTGCAATGGAATCCCAACTGCAACCACCTCACCAAACAACTTTATTAGTGCTGTGCGTGTTATGGAAATCATGCAGAAATTCTGGGGCGACACACAAGATAAAGTTACCCACATCGTGATGCCATCCACTGTGGCAACCCATTTGGCTATCGCTGCAACTGCACTCAACTATCCGACAAGCTCAGAAATCTACGCACAGCCCACGAGATTTGCAAATTTAAGTGTGGTTCGTACCGACCAACTGCCTTTGTGGGATCCAACGTTGCCGTTGACCAAGTTCTTCGATTCATTGTTCCCATCTACCAAAGCTGACGTTCGCAAAGCCGTTGCGTCAAACTTCGTCCATCTTGATGGTATTACCTACGGCAGTGATCCACAGCCAGAAACTGGTTTGCCAATCCTTTAACCTGACAAATACCGTAGCGAGCCCGCTCGCTACGAGGAGTTCCATATGCCCGGCAACGCCTTACTTAACATCGCTGATCCATATCTTAGTGGGTATGCACACAACATGCCTCCGGTGGCAGCGTCTAACTGGGGGCATCAACCCCCCGCAGTAACTTTGCAATACCTGGAATACGCCTACAGTAATGGGTACATCAGTGAACAGGACTATTTGCGGCGTAAGGAAGAATTGACTGGATTCCGCAAAAGACTTGAGCAGTACAGAATGTCAGTACTCGGAGACCCATTATCCTCCAGTTTCGTGCATTATCAGGGGGATGACCCGCCGGAATCAGATGCAGAAGAAGGCTCTGCGGTAGAAGAAAAGAAAAAATGTAGAAAATCTAAATCACAAAAATAAGGATAATAAGATGTCAGTATTTAAAAGTATTCTAGGAATCAAGGGAACACCAATAGTATCAGCAACTGATTTCCTCAACGAAGCCGCCATTCTCAAGAAAGTGCGGTTTAATTCATTATCCGATGATGATATTAATACTGCGCTATTAATGTCGTCAATACTCTTATCAAAACTCCCCTGGATTGGTGATCAACCTGTCCAACACACAGCTATGTTGAGCGCAGTAGTTGATATATTTGATCTCCCAGTAACCGACGATGGGTACAAGTACGAAATGAGCTTCAGAACGTACAGCGACGTAATCGGGGGTGGCGGCACACTGATGAATAAGTATGGATTTGCGTCTATTATTCCTGGAGAGAGTCTGCTGCTCATCGACCACGACACAAATGAACTGTTCGCAGTGGCTGATTACATCGGGATGAGTGATAAGTATCGGATGATCTTTCTGACCAGAGAGGGGATTGATAAAAATAGCCACCCACGCCTGAAAGTGGTGGGCGAACGTCCTGTCGGAAGAAACCCCAAATTGATAACCCAGCTTTACACGTTCGTGAGAAGCGGTTTACCAATTTACCAATCGTCAACATGCACAAAGTGGTACGAACTCCACCCAGATATTCTTGATGCTGTCATCCTGTTAGCTGAGTACACCATTGATAATGGGCTGCTTAATAAACCGAATACTACCAGCGCAACATCTCAAGAAACACTGAGTACTGTTACTCTGGACAGCATAACACTTCAGTACAAACAACCATCAACCTCAAGTACGCAAGAAAACTCAGCATACATTGGATTAAAAAATCGTTATAGTATACTTGATGGAGTGCCTGTAAACGTTTATAACTGCATCCAACATCTCCTCAATTTTAGTGGGACGGATGCCACAGGGGTAACTTCACTATGGTCGAGTTCATAGCAAGGTATAGTCTGATAGTAGAGATCGGCATAGTTTCACTGCTTATCAACCTATGTGTCTGTCTCATAACAAGAGTGGGTGTGTTTTCTTCACAATATGTGTTTTACAACGTGACCTCACTTGTAGCACTATATGCCACCCAAGATTGGTGGGTCGGCTCTTCTGGATATAGAATATTGATTGTATTTATAATATTCACAGCCCCTTCTACTTTCAAATTCTTGATAAACAACAGAGAGGTGTATGCTAAAATTATATTTAACAAATTGCTTGAAAATTTGCAAGACATAGTTATCACTGCAAAGAAAACTGACACAACTGACCCACCAACCATTGACATTGACACGGGTGATGTGAACACGAAACCTGTGGAAAAAGATAAAGGTAACAAGCCATGAATGTAAAATCATTAACAGCATGCAACAGTATGTACGAACGTGAGTACAGATTTAAAATATTATCCGGGTTTGGTGTCTGCATATTGGCAGCGTTCTCAACCTATCTGTCCATAGGAATGAACGTTTTCCTAGCAGTGTTCTCCTTGTACCTGATGAGTAGGATCAGCCTTGATGGAAAGTCAACTCCACTTGAATCTATAATGGCGGTCACGTACTCGCTGATAATTATCACATCATTAACCTTGGTGATATACGAACTAGGCAGTGTCTCCACCTCCCCAATTCTATCCATCCCAGACATACGCGGCATCAATCATTTCGTGCTAAAAGCCACAACATTTCTATTTTTGATGAATACAGGCATTCTGTTGAACGATAAGTCTGACTGGGACACTGTGAATGGGAACGACTATTTCGTCGATGTGAACACAAAACTGCTCAACCTACACCTCAGTTTCACAAATATCTTGGCATCTGCGCTGATACTCGGAATATTTGTTTCATTCTCAGGTCATTCAGACATAGTGATGTCTGTACTTTCTCCAATCCTGCTTCTATCGTGTTTATATGCAGGCGCACTATATCTGATGAATGGTAGAATGGGAATTGATAGTAAGTATATGTTGTGTCTGATGGCAATAGTGGCATTGATATTCGCTGGAGCCGTTCTTATGTATGTAGGAAGCACGCATGAAATGTGCTTCCCTGCTTCAAATAGCCTCACTGTAACATTCTACAGATTTATAGATGTTGCATCATTGTTCATTTATGCGATGCTCAATTCGTACATTTGCCTGTTGTTTTCAGCTTTGTACCCGCACACCAACGTTTTCATCTCTGTAGGACAAACTCCTGTGAAAAGGGACGGCAATGAATGGAATTATTTTTGAGAGTGAGTTTGAGGCTATGCAAGCCATCAACAGGGATATCGACTCTTGCATAGCCGGTGCTGGGATTGTTCCTTCTGATAAGATATTTTATCCTAACACCCAGAATACTACTGTTGGAAAAGATGATGACTGGATTTTGATCACATATAACATGTCCACAGTGTCCCCAGCCCTACATTGCGGAAGAAACCATATTAGAGGTAGATGCGACCTGATACTGAATGTCCATCACATCTGTCCGAAAAATATAGGTTCGTTTAAGATGTCTAAAGTATGGAACGCTTTGTGTACGAAATTTACATTTAATTATGTGAATGGGTCATTGACAACAACGACGGAAAGAATTATCCTAATGGAACAAGAGCCCCCGTTCGCTGAGATCGTTAAAACTCATACTACAACGGTAATGCGGTTTAAATTCCTCCTCGACTTAGATATTAAGAGACAAACATGACACAACAAACGCCCACGTCTGGTTCACAACAGCCCCAATTGACGCTCAACAGCCTTCCTCTCATTGAGTCCTTAACATCATTGAACCTCGATGACCCAACAGTCGCCGCCGGAACTCTTCAAATCATCAAAGGCAGTCTAGGCGCAACATTGAGACAAGATGTAGAGAATGTCAATAGAGCGAATGAGATGATTGCAAATTTGAATGCAGAGGTCTCAAGAGCTAAAGCAGCGAGCGATCTGAGCCAACAACAAACACTCAAGTTAAGCAAAGCCGCTTCGATGCTCTCAAAAGCATTAACGTCCAAACCGTCCATTGAGGATGCCGCCAAAATAGCGTCGTCTTATGGGCTTGAAGGTGACAATGCTGTCAGATTCGCACAGATGCTATTGAGGGGGAATAGTGAGCAACAGGCATATCAGTTCCCAGAAATTCCCCAACCTCCCCAACAGCAACAATTAGATTCGAGTGTAGCCAAGCCTTCTTCGGAACCCTCACAGCCTGACTTAGTAGAGAGATTGAAAAATGCGGCACTAGCCTCCGCAGCACCTCCCGCACCGGGAAGTAAGGCACAGTCGCTAGACCCACAAATGCAGATGATCTTGAATGAAGTGATGGCTCTGAAGCAGCAGAACGAGGAATTAAAACAGCAATCACTCGCTCAGGAAAAAGCGCGGCTAGAAGAGCTCAAACGAAACCATTTGACAGAGACTCTTCGTAAGGGCATAAAAATCGGTGAAGGGGCTGTCGCTGTGTCTGATACGAACGTGCTGCAATTCCTTGTGGAACAGTTTGCGCCACAGATGGGCGCAATGGAATTCATCACTGTAGATTCCGCCCTCGCATCATCACTAGGACTCCCACAAGGGCAGAAGGTATTAGCAGACCCAGGCACTGGGCATACGCTTGACCAACTCATCAAAGATTTCGCAATCACACCTGTCGGTGCTAAATTATTTGAACAGAGCAGTGGTACTAGAGGGGCTGGTGGAATCTCTCCAAACAACTCTACAGTAATCAGTACGACTACCCCAACCCGCCCAGCGGGTGTGTTTAAATTTGGCACTATTCTTGATGTAGAGGGGTCTAATGAGTACGGCAAAGTGAATATGGTCAAGTTAGAATTTGCTCTTACCGAATCAATGAGAACTGGGAATAGTGAACTGACAAACGACCTACTTGGGGTCAAAGAGGAAGTCTTGAAACACTATTCGACAACCGGGAAACATCTACTGTACTCAGTGAATTAGAAGACATGATCACACACGAATCCTTATTATCCGACATCACCAAAATGTTCAATTCACTTAGAGGGCTTGAAGAGGACTGCTATCTTCTTGACACTAAGACAGTGTACAACATGGAAACTGGAGAGAACGTTATACAAGAGGTTCAGATGATGACGTTTCGTGGGTTGCTGGTGGCGTCTAAGGTGAACCCATTTGCGAATAAAGATCAATTGATCGGGAGTGCGGGGAACACTTCTAACACCCACAAACTGTTCATAGACCTAGACACAATACTAGAAGATGACGTCACTGCTGACGCCAAGAGACTGTACGATAGGATGGGTATTGGGGACGTTATAAAAATTTCATCATCTAAGTTTAACATTGCATCAATATCCCCAGTCCCCAATATCGAACACCCAGTAACAATCATAGTGGGATGCCACTACACAAAGGTTTGATTAAGTAGACCCCCCGTCAGTAGGAGAGGCTGACTTAGTTTTATTTGGCGCAGGCTTTTTGGCTGGTTTTGATTTTTTAGCAGCCAGTTTCTCTTTCGATGAAGTCCCACCAGTATCACCATTAGAATTTTTTGTAGGGGACGGCTTACCGCCTCCCCCATCCTCCCCGTCTTTAGCACCGGCTTCGGCATCCACACCATCCTCGGCATCTGCGCCGTCTTCGGCATCAGCACCGTCCTGCAACAATTGAGGGGGAGTTGTCAGAATCTTCAAGTCCTCTGCCGCAGTCTCCTCATCAATAAGCTCTTGAAGGATCGCTTCAGGATCAGTTTGTTCGCTGTAGAACCCACGTCTTGTTAGGTACTCAATGATTGATCTGCGTGTAACAACTCGTGCGGGTATAGCGTCAATCAATGCTCTAAGGATGTCTGACGAGACATCTTGCGGCAACGTCTCCACATTGATTTGTAACTTGAACGAAGAAATCTCCTCATCTGTCCCAGTTATCCCAGAGTACTCCATAGCCATCAATAAGACATTAGTCATCCCAGACCCGACTATATCGGCTATGGTTGTGATTGTCGCATTCTCACCAGTTCTCTGAATCATAGCAGTCTCTGCCGCAATTGCAGACTTCTGGTTTTCGTTCATGAATTTTGCGCCAAGCACTGACATGTGTCTTTCTAATCTGTCGAGGTCTTGGAATGCGTGCGCCAACCCTTCGCCGGAATATGACATCCATCCGTACTTCACATCCGGGGAACGTGTGACAAACACATTGCCAGGAGTCATCAAGATTCGCTTTCTCTTAGGATTCACACCACTACCGGTTTGGTAGTTTGGCGGAAGTATTAGCCCTTCCATGAACCCCTTGTCAGGTGCAGCTCTATCCAAAACGTGCAACCACTTTATGTCAGTAAATTCAGTTTGTGTCATGTGGCTCTTAAAGGAGTCCATCAATCCGCCAAGCACTGGAGGCTCTTTGTTGCACTGCGTCTTTCCAGCGTCTGACGACACCATGAGTTCTTGGGGGTCTACGCCTGATATAAAAGGTACTGGAGATTCCACATAGTAGAGATTGAATCCCAATTTCGCAGCCTTCTGAATGTACGCCATGTTCAACGAGGCTAAGTCTAGGAGGGGCGGTCTAACAACATTGTGCGTGTTGTCTCCACCGATGAAGAAGAATGGGAGGCGTTTCATCGGCTTCCCATCAATAGACAGCATTGTTTTGGTGTACAGTCGGCTCATGTCTGTATGAAATTTCTCATCAGTCCGTCCCTCAAACGCAACAAACTTGTACACGTAGGCAACAGACGAGTCGTCTATTTCATCATCCAACATTTCTGGAGAAATCACAGTTCTCATAGAATCCACCTTCTCGTTAGCCTCCAGAATGTTTGACAACGAGGTACTGTCGTTTTCTAAACGCATGACCAAAAACTCAGTCTTTCTTTTCAGCTCAAACATAGTATCTGGATTACTCACGTGTCTGCTGCGTTTTAAAACAACATGTCGTAACACCTCTCTTCCATAGGGATCGTAGCCAGTAACCCATGACACAATGTTATCGCAGGCAAACATTTCGAGATACGGGCGCAGTCTTTTCTTGTCAAGAACAATATCAGTTCTAGTCACGTCAGGAAAATTTACAAGCACCCCGACTCTATTCTTCAACAAAACTTGTTCAGAGATTTTCTTCACAAACTGGTCTAGGTACATCCCAGCCCCGTCCACATCGTACTTGAACCTGTCGTTGATAAACTCATGCCCCTTCTGCCACGAACCATTCATTGAGATAGGTTTGTACATCAGCAGAGCCAAGTAGATTGAGATTGTGTGCCGCAACATGTTTACTGGGGCAGAGAAATTATCAAGAATTCGTCTGATGTTGTTCTGCACATCCACGTCAGGGGTGTCCAAGTCAACACAAAAATCCAACACACCTGATTTTATTATCGTGTCAGCCCCACCGTACACAATGTCCATCAGAACCCAATTAGAGAGCTCTTGAATATTTGAGGGGTGGTATCTCAAGACTGCGTCCTGAAAAGATTTTATGATACTAGCGTTAGCTATCTCATTTATGTTAGTGCCTTTTTTATCTGCCACTTACTCCCCCTTCTTTGTAGGTACTACTTTATTACCGCCTGTTTTTTTAGCAGACAGTTTAGTGGAACTTCCATCAGCACCGTTTCGGGCTCTATTGGTGCTGGCGTTTTCTAACACATACTTTGTTTTTGCTGTTGTGTGGCTCACATCCTGACCGTCGTTGTTTCCGTATGTCCCCGCCAGTCTGTTCAACTTATTCAAGGTGCTGCGATACGCTCTCCGTTCTGGAGTGGCGTGGTACGTCGTGTCATACGCTTTCTTTTTCTCTGCTGCTTCTGGGTGTGTTTGGTAGTAGATCGCCGACTTACTCTTTCCGGTGTTCGCATTTGGTTTTTTAGCTGGCATATGTATCCTCATAAAAATGGTATTGTGGCACTTATAGCCACTTCATTATACGACACAAATGAATTTTTTCCACCCGAATCGGAGACTGAATTCTTCAGAATTTCTGTTTCGTATTTTCAGCCAGATTATTTTATTTCATCGCAGTTTTCCAGTTACATAGAGGACTGTTGGGTGGGCTATGGTAAAAATAGGATTTGTGCAGCAAATTTGGAATTTATGTCGTGTTTAGGAAGCGGTTGGGCAGCCAATTTAGCCTCCCTATTTTCTCGAATTTTCGATCCATCTTTTTGACCAAATTTTTTTATTTCGTTTCAGTTTTCCCGTTATATAGGGGTGTGTTGGTCTGGGGGTCGGGTGGTGGTGGTTGCCCCTTTGCGAGTGTGTAGAAATTTTTCAATGGTGATAAGCCCCGTTAAGAATAGGCGTATGTTGTGTAAATCAATTAGGTTGGCAATGGGTAGCATTCATAAAGCCTTAGCGTTGGCATGGATAACAGACCATATCCAATAGAATTAAATGGCGTATTTTGTATCGCAATATAAATAAAAATGTCACTATCACTATCACGTATTTTATAAGTTTACATTTTAAAAGCCTTAGTTGTTCAGTAGTTGACACAGTTGAGTCATGATGTTAAGATAGCCTCAATTGTAGCAATAGCGGGCTTAAACAGTTTAGCACGGGCTAAACTGAACGGGTTGAAATAAAGTTGACACAGTTGAGTCATGATGTTAAGA
>Ga0316612_1000502_pt1 | contig 11941 bp, 12 predicted proteins | sample MIS2016226_MG_FD_207676 | JGI IMG/M metagenome (GOLD analysis project Ga0316612, IMG submission 207676) | Microbial mat bacterial communities from Middle Island sinkhole, Lake Huron, Michigan, United States - MIS.2016.226 | ecosystem: Environmental > Aquatic > Freshwater > Lake > Sediment... | reverse complement strand
CCTCTCCGTTTCGGAGAGGGGCTGGGGGAGAGGTTTCAGTTCTCATCATCCAGATTGAAAAGCTTTCGGGTGATGTCCAAACACTGGGATTTATTTCCATAGCCGTTATTTTTCAGAAAACAGGTCGGCTCATGCAGAATTTTATTGACCAATGTCTGAGTCATCCGGGAGATCGCATCCCGATCCCGCTGGGATAAATGGCTTAAGGAATTTAAGGTCTTTTCCGCTTCGGCTCTGGCAATGCCTTCGATTTTCCGGCGCAGTCCCACAATGGTCGGCACAATATCCAGACTGTCATGCCAATTCCGAAACGCAATCACGGCTTCGTCAATGATTCTCTGAGCCTTTATCGCTTCGCGGTTGCGGTCTTCGACATTTTCATCCACCGTTCCTTTCAAATCATCAATATCATACAGATATGCGTTGGGAATATTATTGATTTTCGGCTCAATATCGCGCGGAACCGCAATATCAATGAAAAACAGCGGACGTTGTTTGCGGGTTTTCATTGCCCGTTTGACCTGCTCGCTTCTGAGTACAAACTCCGGCGATCCGGTGGAACTGATAATGATGTCCACCAACGATAAACATGCTTCGATTTCCTCAAAACGGATGGCTTTTCCGCCGAATCTGCGGGCAAGTTCAAGCCCCCGCTCAAAGGTTCTGTTGGCAACGCAAATCTCTCCTGCCCGATGCCGGATCAGATGCTCGACGGCTAATTCCGCCATCTCGCCCGCGCCGATCAGCAGCGTCTTTTTGCCTTCAAGTGTGCCGAAGATTTTTCGTCCCAACTCGATTGCCGCATAACTGATGGAAACCGCGTGATCGCCGATGCCGGTTTCACTGCGAACCCGTTTGGCAACAGAAAAGGTTTTGTGTAAGAGCCGGTTTAAAATCACGCCGGAAGTTTTCTTGAATGCCGCCGTGCGGTAAGCGTCTTTGATTTGTCCCAGTATCTGAGGTTCGCCGACCACCATCGAATCCAAACTGGATGCCACCCGGAAAATATGGCGCACCGCATCATCTCCGGCATGAATATAAAGGCTTTCTTCAAATTGGCTTAGGGATAGACCTTTGAATTGAGCAATAAATGTTTTGGCAGCCTGTATCGCAACGGGTTTATCGTTTGTAACCATGAGAATTTCCACGCGGTTGCAGGTGGACACCAGCAGCACTTCGGCAATGACCGGATGCTCCTGAAATGTTCTCAATGCCTTATCCGCATCCTCTTTTGAAAATGCGATACATTCTCTGAGTTCAATGGGCGCGGTTTTATGATTCAACCCCATCACGACAATATCAGGCGTTGCCGGGTAAGGTTTTCTGAATGGGCAAGCCCCTTCGGATGTTTCCAAATGAATAACGTTGTTTAGCATATCTCAAGTCCGGGAGTTTTCAACTTTGTTTTCAGGAAGCAAGAATTAGCATGTTTTTTTTATCCTGTAAATCCTGAATCACGGTTTATCTGAATTTTCAGCGCCGGTGCATTCAGAATGATTTCAGAAATACACGGATTCTGTCAATGTGAAATCCTTTTGCCAATTTCAGGAGCTTTTTTGCAAATGCCGTCATCTGAGTATCTTTTTGTCTTAACAATGCCTCGGCTTTTTGCCGGATGAATGCAATATCTCCTATCTTGGCAAAACGTATCAGTTCTTCCAGTTCATTTTCAGAAGGCGGCAGCATCAACGCCGTTGTTTCATCAGATATTTTTCCCGCAGATGCCGGGTCCTGATATATCCATTCGATGGCAAGATGCTGATGTAATTTTTCCGAAACATCTTTTGCAGCAATCGGTTTCGGAATAAAATCGTCGCAGCCCGCATCACGGCTTTTCTGAATATACTCCTCAAACGCGCCGCTGCAAATCGCAATAATAATAACGTTAAGTCCGGGAATCATTGCCCGTATCTGCCGGGTGGCTTCAAATCCGTCCTTATGCGGCATGAATAAATCCATAAAAATCAGATCCGGCTGAAATTCTTTTGCTTTTTCAACAGCGACTTCACCATTATCAGCTTCAGCCACCTCGAATCCCAGCCGAATCAGCAGATCAGACAGAAAAGAACGATTGAAAACAATATCGTCAACGACCAATATCCTGTATTTTATCCCCTGATAACCTATCGGCTCAGGCTCTCCTGTTTTCAGAATATCTGTTGCAGAATCAACAGCAGACAGTTCTATCTCAACCCGGAAAACCGATCCCTGTCCCGGTATGCTCTGAACCGTCAATTCGCCCCCCATCATTTCAAGCAGTTTTCTGCTGATAGATAAGCCCAACCCTGTGCCTTCGTTTTTTTTCAGAGAAGAGCCGATCTGATGAAACGGATCGAAAATTTTTTCATGTTCATCCGCATCAATGCCAAGTCCTGTATCTGTTATTTCAAAAAATACTCGCCCGTCCTGATAGTCGGTTTTAAAGGTTACGCTGCCTTTTTCCGTAAATTTCACCGCGTTGCCCAGCAGATTGATCAATATCTGCCGCAGCCGTATCTCGTCTCCTGTAACAAATTTCGGCAAAGAATCCGATACTTCATAGTCAAACAGAATATTTTTATGAAAAGCGCGTACCTGAAACATTGCCACAAGCGTACTCAGAAAATCCGGCAGACAGAACTCGACCGGTTGTATATTCATGCAGCCTGCTTCGATTTTGGAAAGGTCTAAAATATCATTGAGCAGCATCAGCAGATGTTCCCCGCTTTTCTGAATAATATCCAATCGCTCTTTCTGAAACTGAGTTGCATAAGGCGTTTTGGTCAGAATCTGTGCATATCCGATAATCGCGTTCAGCGGTGTGCGAAGCTCATGGCTGATATGCGCCAAAAACCGGCTTTTGGTCTGATTTGCAGCATCGGCAATTTCGCGGTCTCTTTCAGCTTTTTCTCTTCTGATACGCTCCGTGATGTCGGTCAGCGAGCCTTCATAATAAAGAATATTTCCCTGATCATCCCGGACTATCCGCGCAGACAGGGATGCCATGATCAGGGAGTTGTCTTTTCGCTGCATCTGAGTCTCAAATCCTATGATTTTGCCATCCTGATTGAGAATGCGGATAAATGCTTCCCGGTCAGCAGGATTGGCATAAAACTGATGTGAAACATCTGACACAGACAACAGCAGATCGTCTTGGGAACCATAGCCCATCATTTTAACTATCGCCGGATTTACGCTGATGAACTGTCCGCTCGGCGTAGTCTGAAAAAATCCTTCAATAGCATTTTCAACAATATCGCGGTATTTTTTCTCAGCATCCCGAAGTTCTTTTATCCGGCTTCGGATTTCTTTTTCCATTTTTTCAAGGACAATAACAAACGGATCAAATTCGCAGCAAAAATGCTGATATTCCGAAGAGTCGTATTTCCCCAGTGCATAAGCTTTTGCAATCTGATTCAGCTGCTCAATGGGCTTTCGTAAAAAAACCTTTAAAAGAACGCTGGTTGCAGATGTCAGAACTATCAGAATGACAATAATCGTAATCATTGATGACAGGATCAGATTATTGCTGAGTTCCTGATAATATCGGTAGCTTAAGGCAAGCCGGATGCTCCCGGAAGTGCCTTTGTTATTAAACAAAATTTCTTTTTCCTTGATAATCACATCATCATCATTTTTTTTTCTCATATCAAATAAGATTCTGTTGTCATAACCCGTGATTTTCAACTCAACAACCAGTTCGTTTTTGGCAAAAAATCTGCCGATATTCTGTATGCTTTTATCATCTAAGAGCCACAGCGGCATTTCAAGACTGTTGACAAGAAACGTGATGTATTCATCTGCTTTTTCTTCAAGCTGCGCCTTTGCTTTTCGGGATGAATGGACATAATTGATACCGACCGGAATAACCGAAACCGCCAGCACCATCAGAACAAGGCTGATCGTGAGGTTTTTGGAGATGGAAGCGTTTTTATTGATGAGCATAAAATCTGACTTTCTTTTAGTTTTTTTTCGGTTTTCCGGGCTTTTTTCTTTCTGCCGGCGATGGCTTAGTGATGCCGAACAGGCTGTCAACGCCTTTGACAATGCTTTCCCCGATATTTACCGGCGCCCGGATGATTTTTTTGCCGATATTCACCGCAGAGCTGCCGACAACGCCGACAGGATTTACAAAAATATCCGGCTTGGCAAACGTTCCTTTTATCGTTATCGGCACATTGACAATTTCATTAATGTCAACAGACAACTTTGCATCTAATATCTTATGCGGAAGATTTGCAAAACCTTCCGCGCTGATTCTGACATCCGGCGTTTTCATCACGACTTCTTTCGCAACTGCCTTGCCGTTGTGAATATCAAAGCGGGCGATAAGGCTTCGGACAGATGTTTGGGCAGGCTCTTCTTTATAAGCACCTGATTTTTGCAGAAGTGCTTTGAACGGATAGCCGGTCAGTTCTATCAGTCCGGGAATATTGTGTCCTTTCAATACCGCATCGGTGATTTTTATATCTGCTTTGCCGTTCAGCGTTTTCAGCATATCAGGACTTCGCCCTGTCAGACGAAGAGACATATCGCCTCTGCCGCCGGAAAGCTGAGATTTGCCGAAAATATCCTGAATCAACTCTCCGGAATTAAAGCCGGAAAGATGCAGGTTTATGCCGGTTTCCGCTGTTTTTCCCCTGAAATCTTCGGAAATATCGGCAGTCAGTTTTCCCCGATACATCGCGGCAGTCAGGGGATTGATGCGTAACAGCCCGTCTTTTTCCGAAATCGTGAGGCGCAGATCCGATCCCCGGATATTATACGCTTTAAACCGGGAAATACGCAACAGCCCGTTGATCCCGCTATTTTGCAAAAAAGTAGTTTCATCTTTGGTTTTATGTTTTTTTTCAGAAGAAGATCGCCCAAGATAGCGGTCAAGATCAAGCTGATCCGCACTCAGATCAAAATCTGCTTTCATCGGTTTTATCTGCTTGAGATGCACTTTTCCCCGAAGCGTTGTCTCATCCGCTCTGAGCAGGAGATCAGACAGTTGTATCGAATCCGCCGCCGCATCCAAGGCGGTTTTCACCTCAATATCCGAACTGCCGCGACAGTTGAGATTCAGGCGATCTGTTTTCAGACGGGATTCTTTTAAATAAAACGTCATCATATCCGAAGCAAGCGCAAGATTCAGTTTTTCAGGCATCAGATTCAGCCGGATATTGTTCAGGGTTATCTTTTCCGAATCAGAAGCAAATCCGGTATCTGCCTCCGCGTTGAGATGAATATCGGGTTTATCCGAGTCGAGCCTGAATGTCATTTTCACGGTTCCGGGGTTTCCGATTTTCAATACGCCGGTTTCAAGATTCAGGTGCGTGATACGCAGGGTTCTGTTCTCTTTTTTATCTTCGATGATGATAGTTCCGTCTGAAATTCTGATGCCCCCGATAGCAAGCTCTTTCAGCATATTATCCGATATATCTGAAGATTCGGCTTTTTTTTCAGAATGCCGCAGATCATCCCAGTTGTTCTGACCGTCCTGATCCCGAATCAGGCGAATCTCAGGATTTTTGAGAACAAGAACTTTGGTTTCCGGTTTTTTATGAAATAAAGACAGCAGCCTGACGCTGATATCCGCCTCCTGAATCCGAATCATCGGTTCTTTGCCGAAATTCTGAGGATTGGCAAGAGCTATCTGATTGACTTTTATGCCAATCCAAGGAAACAGCGAAACGCTGATATTGCCTTCGATGGAAAGTTCGCGCCCCAGAGCCTTGCGGACAGTCTGCGTGATGTCATTTCTGAAATCATTCGGACTCAGTATTGAAAAAAGAATACCGATTCCGGCGATTCCGATAAAGGCAATAAGCGATAAAAAGATAATAAGCTGTTTTTTCTGAAATTTAAACGGCATACGATAATCCTTTCTCATGTTTCGGATTGACCGGAGTTTTTTTAAGTGCTGATAAAAACACGCTTTGGAATAAAAAGTCAAGATTTATGCTTGTCTATCTGTAAAAACAACAAAAACCATCCGAAAACAACATCTTTTTTATTCCGAAACCTGTTGGCAGTCATATTTAAACCACTACCCGATAAATTACGCTTTTTTTGAAATACTCTCATCACAGGGGATTTTAACCTTGAAAATAGTATCAATATTGATATACTGTGAACTATGGAAAAGATTGAAATACTTCTGAAAAAGGCAAGGCAAAACCCGAATGATTTCAGATTCAGCGATTTATGCAATATCTGTGATCATTTTTTCGGAAAAGCAAGGCAGGAATCCGGCAGTCACAGAGTCTATAAAACACCTTGGCAAGGCGATCCCCGCGTGAACATACAGAAAGGGAAAGGCGGAAAAGCCAAGTCTTATCAGGTCAGACAGGTTATCAGGGCTGTTGAAAAAATAAGGAGTCAGATATGAGAAAGTTCACAGACAGTTACACATATCGGATCACATGGTCTGAAGATGATAAAGAATTTGTGGGATTGTGCGCCGAATTTCCGAGCCTCAGTTGGCTTTCAGATACACAGGATAAGGCTTTCAAAGGCATTCGGAAATTGGTATCAGACGTTGTTAAGGATATGGAAATCACAGGGGAAAGCATACCCGAACCGCTTGCCGGAAAACGATATTCAGGGAAATTCATGGTAAGAGTTCCGCCGGAAATTCACAGGAATCTTGCAATCAGAGCAGCGGAGGAAGGAGTAAGCCTTAATCGGCTTGTGAGCGCAAAGTTAAGTGAGTAATTATAAGGCATTGCGTCTGATTTTTCTCCACTTCACATATAAATCTCTTTTTCCCTCTTTCAATGGCTTTGACTTCGCTTTCCGAAGGTTCTGATTCTTCAGTTTGGAACATCACGGCGTAAAATTGATTTGGGTGATGATATGATGCTGATACTGAGGGAATACAGGAAAACGAATCTGCATAATGACCTTGTATTCTGTGATAAAAAAGGGAAACATCTCAGAAGCGCAACAGTTCTGAAGCATTTCAGGGAAACCTTGAAAAAAGCGGGCTTGCCTGATATACGATTTCATGATCTGCGTCATACCTTCGCAAGTCTTCTGATTTTATGCTTGAAATATAAGCGGATCAGCGATACATAATATCAAACCTGAATCATTACACGGCAATAAATTGCCGCGCTGTTACGCGATGTCCCTAAGTCCCATCGGGACGGCACATAATAGCCCGGAAATTCATTTCCGGGAAAGTTGGTGTATGAAAAAGCGACTTGATATGATGTTGGTGGAAAAAGGACTGGCGCAAAGCCGGCAACGCGCCCAAGCCCTGATTATGACCGGCAACGTGCTGGTCAACAACATTCCCGCAGATAAAGCCGGGACAGCGGTTTCAGACACGGATATGATTGTTATCAGAGGCGGGGATATTCCCTATGTCAGCCGGGGCGGGCTGAAGTTGGCGGCGGCGTTGCACGAATTTAATGTGAATCCGCAAAGCTGGGTATGTCTGGATGTAGGCGCGTCCACCGGCGGCTTCACGGATTGCCTGCTTCAGCACGGCGCAAAGCGGGTGTATGCCGCAGATGTGGGATATGGGCAGTTGGCATGGAAATTAAGACAGGATTCCCGCGTGATTGCCATTGAGCGCACCAATATCCGCTACATGCCCGAAGAGGCTCTGCCGGAAAAAGTTGATCTGGTTACGATTGACGCGTCGTTTATTTCCTTAAAAATCATTGTGCCATGCGTGTTGAAATTTATGAAAAAAGACGCAGAAATTCTTGCGCTGATCAAGCCCCAGTTTGAAGTCGGAAAAGGCAGGGTAGGAAAAGGCGGCGTGGTGCGCGATGCCGTGCTGCATCAGCAGGTCGTTGACGATCTGACCGGATTTTTTGCACAGATGACGTTTTGCTGTGAATCCGTAATTCCTTCCCCGATTGAAGGACCCAAAGGAAACAAAGAATTTATAGCGTATCTGAAGTCTCAGGTCCCTCGTCAATCCGACGCAGACCTTCCATCAGCAGCCACATAAAATTTCCCATCTCAGGAAGATCCGCTTCTTCCGGCGGAAGACCGGGCGTAAAGCGAAAACGTCCGTCTCTTTCTTTGAGCGTCTCAAAAAATGCTTCCCGTCCTTTCATTTTGCCATACACCGCATGAACAAGGTCGCCATCCTTAAAAGATAACTTGGCAGGTCCTTTGGATAAGGTCAGAATCAGCATGCCGGTTTTCTGGTTGGTTTTCAGGGTCTGATATACTTCCGATGGCGGAAGATCGGTGAGTTTCCCCACCATGCCCGAAGAAAGTTCTTCAGTTCTGGCAACATTGGAACGGGCAAGACGCCGGGTCAGCAATCTTGCAAAATACATCTGAAGAGACGGAATCGTGTTGAAGGTGTTTCGGAATTTTTTGCCGTTCACAGATAACACCATGAGCGTTTCAGATACTTTCACAGTCGCGCCGACCGGATCTCCGGATAACAGACTCATTTCGCCGAAAACTTCGCCTTTGCCCAGCGAGGCTATCAGCATTCCGTCATCTTCCATGATTTCCACCCTTCCGGATAAAATGATGTATAAATCTTTGGCAGGGTCTCCTTTTTTCATCACCACCGCGCCTTTCGCCAGACGCTTCAGTTTGAAAAACGGCAGAAGATGTTTGATCTGCTCTTCTTCCAGCGTTTGGAATATTGAAAAGTTACGCAATAATCTTGCCATCTTATCAGAATCATTTTCGTCAGACTGAGCGCTCTGAGACATAGCAGCCGTCTTTTTATGCTGATGTTCCAGACGGACAGAACCGGTGCAGCCGCCGCATTTGATCTGCATTGCCGGAATTTTATCTATACTGCTGTATTTGATAAGAATATCAGCAATATCTCCGGCAAGAATGCGGCATTCCTGTTTTTTCAGGGGGGTTTTGACAATAACGGTCGTGATGAATTTTTTTTCATCTTCATGTTCGATAACCAAAGCCTTGCCTGAAAGCCTGAATTCGTCTCCGAGCTTATACAGGGGACACTGATGATCTTCGATAATGATAAAAACAGATTCAGGATACTTCATTCGCTTATTCCTTATGCTTACGCCTTTTCTTCGTCAATTCTTCGCAGACTGTCCATTAACAGCCAATTGAAATCAGCCAGTTCGGACTGCTTCATGTCTTCGGCAGGCAATCCCTGAATAAATTTGAATCGCCCTTCTTTTTCTTTCAGCGCACAGACAAACGCATCTTTGCCTTCTTTGTTATCATAGCTTGCATAAATCACTTTTCCCTCTTTGAAAGACAGTTTGGCAAGTCCTCTGGGAAGACTTAAGGTCAGTGTTCCGGTTTTCTGATTGGCGTTCATCATCTGACACAATTCCGGCATCGGAATATCAGAGAGTTTTCCCACAATCCCGGAAGCAAATTCTTCGGAGCGGATCAGATTGACTTCTGTCAGCCGTTTTGCCAAAAGCCGGGAAAAATACATCTGAAGCGCTGAAGATGAGCTTAACATTTTCTTGAATGTTTTTCTATCCAGACATATCACTTTCAGCAGATCGGCAACTTTTATGGTGGCAGATACCGGCTCGCCGGATAACAGACTCATTTCGCCGAAGACTTCGCCCCGTTCCAGATATGCAATACTGATGCCATCTTTGCCAACAACCTCCACTTTACCGGAGATAATGACGAACAGATTTTCCCCTGCCGCTCCTTTCCGAATGACAATCTCATCTTTATTGTACGTTCTGATCCTGAGAAACGGCGCAAGCTGTCTGAGATGTTCTTCCTCAAGCACCCGGAATATTGAAAAGCCGCTCAACAGCGTTTCAATCGCAGCCTGGTTTTTTTCAATCTGCTGGACCGGGGAATCCGCGCCTGCTTTCCTGTCTTTTTTATATTGCAGATGGGCAGTGCCGGTGCAGCCGCTGCAATCCAATTCATAATCAGGCAGCCGATCCGTACTCTTGAAACGAATCAGCACATCGGTTAAGTCTTCGATCAGGATTCGGCATGAAGATTTATCAAACGGCATATTGATAATGGTCGTATTGATAAAGATTTTTTCTTTCTTATGCTTATGCTCTACCATCACGGCTTTACCGGATAAAACAAATTCGTCTCCCGGTTCATAAAAAGGGCAGTTGTTTTCCACAATAATTCTGAAAGCAGCTTCAGGAAATCTCATATACCTTCCTCATTCGGACAGATGCAGCTCGGAAACAGGCTCAGAAAAGTAACAGCATAAGAATTATACCCAAAGAAGACCTTGTGTCAATTAAAGAATGAATCAGATAAATCTCCTGACGCATAAAAATCTTTACCTGCACGGCTTTTATCGTTTTAAATGACGGGATGAGCCTATGGAAATCTGCGGGGGTGGGAGAAAAAAGCCTTGTGCTTAAAGACGGCGTTGCAGCCTGAAGTGTCTGCTTCTTCAACTTCGGCATGGGGCATCGTCAGCATAAAATTTCATACTTTCAATCCCGGTTGCGAAATAATTCTTTCTAACTCTTCTTTGATGTCCATCGTCTTTTACGCTGAAATCCGTAAGAAATGCCAAATCCTGTCGGCATATTCCCCAAAAAGGTTCGACAACAAGAACCTGTTCTAACAATGCCGCCAAATCATGAATTTTTGCAAAAGGAATTCCTACTTCACAACGTCGGGCTTTCAGATACTTTTCAGCATATTGTTGGGCATGAAAGCAGATCCCGTCATAATTCGGATTTTTTCTGGCTCTTGATAACATCAAACTCAAATGTCAACACATTGTCAACCCCGGCAATCTTTTGACGCTTTGCTTTAGCTCGTACTAATGCAGCAGTATTGTTTGGAGACATATCATTTTCTTTACCTCTAACATAGGCAAAGAAAAATTCGCCGGCATTAGGGATTCGGAAAGAAATATTTATCCTTACAGATTCCCGGCAGTAAATTGCCGGGTTATAGTTAAGGATACAGAGTTTTCAGCGGGGTTAAACGTGATGTACGGTGAAGCAAGGGCTGTTGTTTTGCCTTCAACTGAGAGACTTTCTCTTCTTCGGAAAGCTGAAATATTTCAACAGATTCAACTATATCGGCGTATTCACTGACCGTATTTCCGCATTACGGATTTTTGTCTGCTCCGTAATTATCAGGTCTGCGAAATCACCTTTTTTTCTGTACTGACCGACGACTTTTCGGACAATCGGATTATCCGGCAGATAGTAAACCGGCATATCAGTGATGGCTTCCAAACAATCTGCAATTTCGGTTCTTGCGGATTCATACACTGATTCAAGCACCCATAGTCGCGAATTAAATCTATGATCCCGAATCAGTTGACGCGGCATTCAGATTTACCGAATACCGCGCCCGGCTTTACGCAATGATGTCCTGCTTGAGATGCTGAAGCCTTTGCTGAAGATTTTCAACAACTGCCTCAATTTTTTGGAACAACTTACGCATCTGATCCTTATCCGTTTGTTTCTGATGGACAAACCCGATCATCTTGGAAACGTCCGTAATATATCCCCCGAAATGCTCAGTAAGCGATCTGAAAATCGCATCTGAAAACGCATCCGCCATCCTGAAAATATATTGATATTTTACGTTTTCCCGATAGTCTTTGAGATGAAACTCAAGAGATTTTTCAGTATCGCGCTTTAAGCGGGTCATGCCGTATTTCAGCGCACGAATCTGCTCTTCGCGTTCATATTGCGCTTTCTTTTTAAACAGGCGTTTGAGCATCTTCACCGCTGAATACAGCCCCAGCCGCATCAGGGCATTGGTTCTGATGCTGACAGAATACTGCATCGCCACAGACGCAGGCGGAAAAGCAAGCCCTATGCTGTTTCTGACCATGCTCATTTCCGGCATCCGAAAATCTCCGTGACTGACCAAAGACATGCCCATGCTTTCCATTTCCTCATTATATTCGGTCATGGCGTCCCGAATCATTGCCGCATAAGTGCTGCTGACTGCCGCGAAATTTTCAGCGATTTTCTTTTCTTCTTCCCGGATAAACCGCGCCATCTGCGGATTGATGTTTTCCGCCATAAAACTGTCCGCCGCG
>Ga0316612_1000498_pt1 | contig 11975 bp, 8 predicted proteins | sample MIS2016226_MG_FD_207676 | JGI IMG/M metagenome (GOLD analysis project Ga0316612, IMG submission 207676) | Microbial mat bacterial communities from Middle Island sinkhole, Lake Huron, Michigan, United States - MIS.2016.226 | ecosystem: Environmental > Aquatic > Freshwater > Lake > Sediment... | reverse complement strand
AAAATGCTTCCGCTGGCGCTAAAATACCAGAAAGCCGATCATAACCTTGGTACAGCAACTTACTTTAAAGAATTTTTACGGGGCCGTCTTACAACCTGGTGCAAGACTCATCAAAAACCCGATGGTACAAATTATGATCTTTACCGCGACGGACTGAAAATTTTCACCACCGTTGATTCCCGGATGCAGCGTTACGCCGAAGAGGCTGTTGACGAACATCTTGGCCTTGACCTTCAACCCAAATTTTTTGAGCATTGGCACCGTCATAAAAATGCTCCCTTTGTTTTCCACGCTGATTCAGCAGAAGTTGAAGTTGAGAAAATCATGCAATCGGCCATGAAACGCAGCGACAGGTACAGAAGCCTTAAAAAGGGAGGTGCATCCGAAGATTCGATAAAAAAGAGCTTTAATACACGCACCGAAATGACGGTTTTTTCGTGGAGAGGCGATGTTGACACCGTGATGACCCCGATGGATTCGATCAGATATTTTAAATTTTTCCTGCGCTCCGGGCTGATGTCGGTTGATCCTGCAACAGGCCAGGTCAGAGCCTATGTTGGCGGCATTGATTACAAATATTTTAAATACGATCAGGTTACATCGGCGCAACGGCAGGTTGGCTCAACTTTTAAACCATTTGTTTATGCCCTGGCCATGCAGGAAGGCGCTGCCACCGGCGAATTTACGCCATGTACCAAAGTGCCAAACGTCCAGGTGACCATCGAATTACCCGATGGAAATGTTTGGGTGCCGCGAAATGACTTCAAAGAAAGAAAAGGCGAAATGGTAACGCTCAAATGGGCTCTGGCAAATTCGATCAACTGGATTTCGGCATACCTGATAAAACGTTTTTCGCCAATGGCAGTAATTCAGATTGCCCGAAAAATGGGTGTTACCGCCGATATTCCGCCGGTTCCGTCCATTTGCCTGGGAACTCCGGATATTTCGCTCTACGAAATGGTTGGCGCCATGAACACCTTTGCTAACCGGGGCATTCACAACAATCCGTATTTTATCACCAAAATTGAAGACAAATTTGGCAATGTTATCGCGCAGTTTGCACCCGAATCCAACGAAGCCATGAATGAGGAAACCGCCTACCTGATGCTCAAACTCATGCAGGGTGTTGTCGAAACAGGAACTGGGGTAAGATTGAGATCAAAATATGGCTTAACCAACGAAATTGCAGGGAAAACCGGAACAACCCAAAACCAGTCCGACGGATGGTTCATGGGCATCACACCCAAACTTACAACCGGCGTTTGGGTAGGATGCGAAGACCGGAGCGCTCACTTCAGAACGATTCAACTCGGGCAGGGCGCCAATATGGCTTTGCCCATCTGGGCGATTTATATGAAAAAAGTTTACGGAGATCCGACTCTGAATATTACAAAAGATCCATTTCCGATGATCAGCAAACCGCTTTCGATTGACCTGAACTGCGACAAGTTGATGATTGATGAACCCGTGGAGGAAGAAACTGAGGTTGAAGAGTTTTAATTTTTATAACGATAATTTTTGTTTGCCTTTTTTATCTTTAGATAAATTAATGGAACTTTTTACGGGATTTTTGAATGGATTTTTTTAAGGAATGAATATCTAAATTATTAATGCTGAATGGTTTTAATTAAAAAATACCTTGCCTCCACACTTCTTTGGATTCTTCCTGTAACGTTTTTAACCATTGGCTTGTCGTTCGACCGGGCAAAATATTCCAACGACCCCGAATACATTTACCTCATCAACGCGCTGAGTATTTCAAAACTCAGGCCTGTCGGTCATATTGATAACCCCGGTACCACCGTGATGGAACTGGGTGCCGTAATCGTGAATGTGGCTCATTTTATTAGCCCATCTGATGGAAAAGATTTGATGACCGATGTTCTCGAAAACCCCGACAGGTACGTAGGAATTTTTAATGACGTGCTCATTTTCATCATTTCGTGCACTTTACTTTGGCTGGGTTATATCGTGACCAAAAAATCCGAAAACCTCTGGGCTGCGATTATCCTCCAGATGACTCCTTTTTTATCCATAAATTTGCTGGAACATGCCTGGACAAAAGTTTCGCCGGAGCCACTGCTCATTGTTACAAGTCTTTTGCTGTCGGGATTGTTGATTATCTATTATTTTGACGAAAACCGGAACCTCCGCCGTTATTTTTTACTTTTTGCATTGATTTCAGGATTTGGCCTGGCAACAAAAGCCACCTTTCTGCCTGTTGCGATAATTCCATTTTTACTGCTTTCCGGTGCTTTTCGCAAAGCAGGTTATTTGTTTTTTGTGGTTTTGATATTTGTGATTTTTACCCTCCCAGCCTGGCCCGAATATCAAAACATGTACACCTGGTATTACAACTTAGCCACCCACACCGGAATTTACGGAAGTGGCGAAGCCGGGATGATTGATGCCGGCAAGTATCTCGATTCGGTTGGTAAAATTTTCAGGAACAATATCCATTTTTCGGTTTTGCTCCTGCTCTCAGTTTCTTTACTGATCGGCATTTTAGCATCATCAAAATTCCGGACAACTTCAAAATCATTACAATTCAGAATTTTGCAGGCTTTAACGATAACCGACTTTGTCGCTATTTTAATTGTTGCAAAGCACTATCACGCAAACCACTATTTACTGCCTGTTTTGGCATTAAGTGGATTAACAATATTTTTTATACTCGAAAATCTTAGAAACATCATCCCCGGAAGCACAATCCAAAAAGTGATAATGCCCGTCATCATTGGTTTTTTTGTTGTTTACCTTCCTGTCAATAATATTCCAACACTTGCTTATTATCAGCGGGGCTATAAAACAACAAACGACGAGTATGAAAATATAATGAAGTTGATCGAAGAAAAATACAATGGTTACCAAAGTGTTTACTATTATCCAACTTCCCTCAACAAAGAGTCGGCTTTGATGTTCGGAAATATGTATTCGAAAAAGAAAAACCTTGAAGAAATCAAGACTGTGTATCCCGAAACCATCTTTTACGATCATACATTAAAACTTTTTAAAAATTGGGGCGCAGAGCTGAGTTTGGAAGATGTGATAAATACCAGCGGAAACAAAATTCTTCTGGTCGGTGGGCCAATCTCGGATGAATGGAAAGATGTCAACCAAAAGATTCTGGAAATCATTTCTTCGGGCTTTCCATTGAAAACTGTTTATCAGGGAAGGACACAAGCCATGTATATTCTTGATACCGTTGCTTATGAAATTCTTCAAAATCAACGAAAAATGAATGGACTGGAATTAAGCCTCGACATGGAACAAGCCGGTGATATTAAAGAGTACATTGCGGCTGGCACAAATTTATTTCTGGTTTACAAAACGCGGACCAGCGAAAAAGCCAGGTCAGGGAATTTTTCAATAAAACTCGATAAAAACCAGCAGTATTCGCTGGGTTATACTTTCGAAAACACCAGGCCCGGCGACAATTTCAAGATCAGCATCTGGCGATATTCATCAAATAATGAAGGCTTTTTATCTGTGACTTCAACACCCGATGCTTTTTATTACCGGCAGAATAATGAACCCATCGAAACAGACGAAAAGGGCTGGAAAAAGATTCAGTTACTTTTTACGGCACCCGAAAACTTAAATAATAATCAGTTAAAGTTTTATGTTTGGAATAACGGCTCATCGGAAATGTTTTTTGATGATCTGACCATTGAAAAAAAGTAATTATTTTGGCTAAATTTTTCTCATCATGATAAATAATAAAAAGATTGTTGTTGTACTTCCGGCCTATAACGCCGAGTTTACAATCAAGCAAACCTACGATGAAATTCCGCTCGATATTGTTGATGAGATTGTGCTTGTTGACGATAACAGCCGCGATAATACCATTGAAGTTGGCAGGCAAATCGGGATCCGGCATATTATCAAACATGATAATAACAAAGGTTACGGCGGAAACCAGAAAACCTGCTACGATAAAGCGGTTGCTCTTGGCGGAGATATTGTAATCATGCTTCATCCCGATTATCAGTACACGCCCAAACTTATCCATTCGATGGCTTACCTGATTGCGAACGATGTTTACCCCGTGGTGCTTGGTTCGAGGATTTTGGGAAACAGCGCCCTTCGTGGTGGGATGCCGATGATAAAATACGTTTCCAACCGCTTCCTGACTTTGATTCAGAATATTCTGATCGGCCAGAAACTCTCCGAATATCACACTGGTTACCGCGCTTTTTCGCGTGAAGTGCTTTTAAAAATCAACTATCAGGCAAACTCCGATAATTTTGTTTTTGATAACCAAATGCTTTCGCAGATTTTTTATGCAGGCTTCAACATTGCCGAAATCACCTGCCCTACAAAGTATTTCCCGGAGGCATCTTCAATAAATCTGAAAAACAGCACCATTTATGCTTTTGGGGTTTTAAAAACTTCATTCGTTCATTTCTTTAACAGGATTGGATTGATAAAATCGAAAATGTACCAGCAAATTTGAGTTATGATTTTTAAAAGATTTAAAATACACGGAAAAATTCAACCGGTTTTAGAGAAATCAAAAAGGCTTTTGGAACGCGCTGGTTTATCACGACTTGCCATTCTAATTGTCCTTTTGATTGTGATCAGGTTCGATTACAGCCTCAAGCTCTGGAACACAACCACCAATGTTATTGCGCAGGATGTAAACGCGTATTATGCTTACCTGCCATCCATTTTTATCTATAACGACATCACCCTTGGGTATTTGCATGATGGGGCAAGCGTTGGCGACCAGTTAATTACCTGGCCAAAAACAACCCCGGAAGGCAAAAAAGTGATCACTGCAAGCATGGGAATGGCGTACCTGTATTCTCCGTTTTTCCTGGTGGCGCATGTTTACGCCCACCTCACCGGCGCCGCAGTTACAGGCTATTCGCCTCCTTACCGTTTTGCCATCATATTTGCCAATGTTTTTTTCCTTGCGCTTGGGTTGTATTATCTCAGGAAACTGCTTTTGAAGTATTTTTCCGATTTTGTAACAGCCATTGTTTTGATAATTCTACCGCTCACCACCAACATGCTTTGGTACATCGCAGTCGAATCGGGCATGTCGCATGTTTTCAGCTTTGCGCTGATTACCGTTTTCGTTTATCTTTTCGATAAGTGGTTTGAACGACCAACTTTTAAAAATACTTTTTTGATCGGGATGCTGGCCGGTTTAATTGCTTTGATACGACCCACCAATATCCTGATTTTGCTGTTGTTTTTCCTTTGGAATGTCAAGTCGTGGAAGGAATTTATCGAGCGGATTTTGTTTTTCCTTAAAAAATGGAACCATGTTCTGGTGATGATCCTTGCATTTTTTGTATTCTGGATTCCGCAGTTTATGTATTGGAAATTGCAGACCGGCCATTACATGTATTATTCTTATCCCGACGATCAGGGATTTTTCTTCTCAAACCCACAAATCTGGAACAATCTTTTCTCCTGGCGTAAAGGCTGGCTGCTTTACACGCCCGTTATGATTTTTGCGCTTGTGGGCATTCCTTTGCTGTGGAAACAAAACCGTAAGTTTTTTATTCCGGTAATTATTTTTGTTGTTGTAATTATTTACGTCACCTCTTCGTGGTGGGACTGGTGGTATGGCGGGGGCTTTGGAATCCGCCCGTACATTGACATTTATGGTGTGATGGCCATCCCGATGGCGGCGTTTTTAACCTGGGCTTTTGCTATTAAGAAATTGAATTACAAATTAGCCATTTTTACACTCTTTATTTTGATAACTGCTCGAAGCACCTTTCATTATTTCCAGTATCATTACGGTGCCTGTCACTGGACCAGCATGACCAAAGAATCTTTTTTCGATTCGTTCTGGCGCGTAACGCCATCCGATAAATTCAAAGACCTGATCAGAGATCCTGATTACGTTTTAGCCCGGAAAGGGATTTACAAATACGCTGATGAAGGAAAACAGGAATAAGGCATGAGGCATGAGTGGGGCGATTCTAAACCTCATGCCTCACTCATGCCTTACGACTTATGCCTCATGCCTCACGACTTATGCTTGACGCCTCATGCCTCACAACTCATGCCTCATGCCTCATGCCTCACGACTTAGTACGCATCAAAATCCAAACTCATAAATTTTAGATTTGCCGCATCCAGCGATAACCCGCTTTTGGAGAGATCTCTGAAAATCAGATTCAACGGCGAAGGTTTGTATCGGTCTGGGAAATTAAAGTAAAGTGTGTTTTTCCAGTTTAAACCTTCATCAATGCCCATCCATATTTTGGCAGGATTTGCTGAGGTTGTTGATTTACTTAAGTTTTTGATTTTGTCAGAAAATAACGAAACCGGGAAATAACCGATGATCGCTTTGATTCCGTAATTTCCGGTTGGTGCCAGAACTACGAAATGATCCTTTTGCCGCCGGATTTCATACCCGAGTTTTGGATTATTTAGCCTCCATTCGAGCATTTCTTTATCCCAGAAACGTTGATAACCCTGGCATTTTTCGAGATGGACAGGGAATTTCCCAACGCCAATTTTCACATCCAATGGCTTAATCAGCTTAAATTTAAGATTTTTCAAAAAGCCGGGAGTGCTGTTTGCGTTGGCAACACCAATTACAAATTGGTACCCTTGTTCGAGTGCATATTCGTAGGTTTTATCGGCCAGGATGGTGAACAATTTTTTTCCGCGATGATCGGCATGTGTGGCAGTATTCAGCGAAAGCAAACCTTTTACCTTTTTATCGCCAAAAGTGGCAACCAGAGGTTGAGTAACATAATGTGCGGCAAGCGTATTTCCTGCAAAGGCGTTAAAGCCAATAGCTTTTCCCACCGGATTAAGGTTATATTCCCAATTTACAAATTCCGGAGTAAACCCGGTCGTTTCGCCAAATACCGAGGTGAGCAGGTTGGAGATATCGCTGATTCCTTCGTTTGACAAATCAAGTAATTCAAATCTGTAATCATTCATGTTATCAGGTTTTTTATTGATCGCAAAACTAAATGAAATTCTTAAACCGGAAAATCCATTTTTGAGGAATCGCCCGATGGAAAAGGGGCGTAAACGCTATTGCCGTCAGGTTAAGAAAAGAAATTAAAGTTTGTTTCGAAGAAAAATCCATAGCCCAGGGCTTCAGCCCTGGGTTAAATGAAACGGGGAGCCTTTTGCATCAGGTCGTTTACGACCTTCAACTAACTGGAATCGCCCGATGGAAAAAAGGGTGTAAACGCCCTGGCATCTTTGTGACAGAGATTCCCATAATCCCAATCCGCCAACTGGCGGATTGGGCTATGGAAAATCACAAGATTTGGGCTTAACGTGATGGCAATGGCATAAACGCGCTGGCAACTTTGGGTTGGAAATTCCAACAATCCCAATCCGTCAGCGTTCGACTGAGCTCACACCGAATTCTGGCGGATTGGGCTATGGAAAACCTGAAAAATCCGGCATTAACCTGACGGCTTGGGCAAACGGGACTATAGGAATAATTCTATCTTTGCCCGTAAAATTTCATCAGGCACAAAACTTCAAAACATGAGGAGATTCAGCATTTCCAAAATTGCTTTATTTGTTGTAATTATTTTGGTTTTTGCTATTGACAATAATCTTGGTCTCTGGAAAAGCAATACCAGGGTGATTATTCATGATGTTTGTGCATACTACGCTTATTTGCCGGCAACTTTTGTCTATCACGACCTTGAACTGAAATCGCTCGAGGGCACTAAAATCGGCGATCAGTTTATCCTTTATCCAAAAGTTACTCCCGAAGGAAAAAATGTAATTACCTCAAGTTCGGGCATGGCATTTTTGTATTTCCCGTTTTTTATGGCCGCACATCTAACAGCCGGTGTTTTCGATTATCCGGCAACGGGTTACAGCCTGCCTTACCGTTATGGTTTGATGATTAGTTCGTTGTTTTACCTTGCTTTGGGTTTGGTATTTCTAAGAAAACTACTGATAAAATATTTTGACGAATGGGTCACAGCCATTGTCATTGTGGTAATTCCACTTACCACCAATATGTTGTGGTACACTGTGGTCGAATCGCCCATGTCGCACGTTTACAGTTTTTCGCTCATTACAATATTTCTGTTCCTGACCGATCGATGGTATGAAAAAATCACCTTTTCAAAAACCATATTATTGGGCTTGCTGTCAGGATTAATTGTCCTGGTAAGGCCAACGAATATCCTGGTTTTACTGCTTTTCATTTTCTGGAATATTAAAATTTTTGCTGAAATGAAGGTAAGATTCCAGCTATTTTTAAAAAATTGGAAATTGATAGTTTTGATGATTGCAGCTTTTATCCTGGTTTGGATCCCGCAAATGCTGTATTGGAAAATGCAGACCGGCCAATATTTTTATTATTCCTATCCCGACGATCAGGGGTTTTTCTTTGGAAATCCGCAAATTATTGGAACACTTTTTTCGTGGCGAAAAGGTTGGTTGCTCTACACCCCGGTGATGATTTTTGCAATAATGGGTATCTGGTTTTTATGGAAAAATCATCGGGCGTTCTTTTTGCCTGTCACCATTTTTACAGTTTTTGCCGTTTATGTAGTTTCATCGTGGTGGGACTGGTGGTACGGCGGAAGCTTTGGTTTGCGCGCCTACATTGATTTTTATGGGGTTTTTGCAATTCCGATGGCTGCATTTTTAAGCTGGGTTCTTCAGCAAAAAAAGTATGCCCGGATTTTGCTTTTGGCGGTTTTTATGCTGGTTGCTGCCCGAAGCACTTTTCATCATTTCCAGTATCATTATAATGCCATCCATTGGTTTGGTATGACCAAAGAAGCCTACTTTGATTCTTTTTGGCGGATACGGCCCTCGGAAAGATTTCCTGATTTAATCAGAGAGCCGGATTATGAGTTGGCCAGAAAAGGAATTTACAGGTATGCCGAAAAGCCGCAAACCGATTAAGACAAACCGACAATTTTGTTTGAAGAATATCCGAAAACATGAATGTCATCGTTTTAAGCATTAAAACTAATTTTGACGATTGAAAAAATCTGACTGATGTACAAAGACAATAAAATAGCTGTGGTCATTCCAACCTACAAAGCCGAAAATCATCTTGCTGATGTAATTGGTGGCTTACCCGGCTGGATTGACCATATCATCGTTGTTGACGATGCCTGCCCACGGCAAACCGGTGATATTGCTGAGAAAATTTCGAAAACCAATAACAGAATTACCGTCATTCGTCACGAAATCAACCAGGGTGTTGGTGGGGCAGTAATTACAGGTTACAAAAAATCGCTGGAACTCGGGTGCGACATCACCTGTAAAATGGACAGCGACGACCAGATGGACCCGGCCTATCTTTCTGATCTCGTCAACCCAGTTATCGAAGGCACAGCAGGCTACGCAAAAGGAAACCGCTTTGTTGATTTTAAAGCTTTACGTTCGATGCCAACGCTCCGGCTCATGGGAAACAGCGCGCTTTCTTTTACCGTTAAAGCCTGTTCGGGTTACTGGAATATTATGGACCCAACAAACGGCTACACGGCCATCAGCAAATCGGCTCTGGAAAAACTGAATCTGGATAAAATCGCAAAGCGTTATTTTTTTGAAACCGACATGCTCATCAGTCTGAATATTTATAACACAGTAATTTTAGATGTGCCGATTCCTGCCCGCTACGGTGACGAAAAAAGCTCGCTCAGCATCCGCAACACAATGACCAGATTCCCATATTTATTAATGAAAGGCCTCACCAAAAGGTTTATCCTCAAATACCTGATTTACGATTTTAACATGGCCTCGGTTTATACCCTTGTTGGCGGGCCATTGCTGCTTTGGGGCGCCATTTACGGAATTGTAAAATGGATCGAAAACACGGTGCATCATGTTGCAACGCCAACAGGAACTATTATGCTTTCGGTTTTGCCACTCATTTTGGGCACGCAATTTATCATTGCAGCCATCAATATTGATATTAACTCGGTTCCAAAAAACAACAAATGATAAAAACGGTATTATTAGCAGTTTCCACAACTTTACTCATCACTTCGGGGCAGGTGCTCTGGAAAATAGGTATTCAGAAAGCCGGTGGATTTTACCTGCCCGAACAAAGCATCGTCGGAAATGTTTTCAGGATACTTTTTAATGGCTGGGTTTTTTCGGGCTTTGTGGTTTATGCGCTTGCCACAGGTTTTTTTATGTGGCTCATTTCCAAATTCGACATCAGCCTGATAATCCCGATTACCAGCGTCGCTTTTATTTATTCACTGCTTGCCGGGTACTTCATTTTTGGTGAACAGATCAGCCTTTTCAGGGTTTTTGGTGTGTTGCTCATTGTTGCCGGGGTGTTTTTCGTGGTAAAAAATTAATTTTGAGATGAACCCAAAATCACCCGAATTAACCGAAGTTAAGAATTTTATCACTTTCGATATCGAAGAATGGTACGCTGCCAACTTCGATTCGGTTGATTTGAGCCAATTCTCGGACAACACCAACCATCTCGAAAAAAATGTAGATCGGCTTTTGAAGATTTGCGATGAAAAATCAGTAAAATCAACCTGTTTTATTTTGGGTGAAATTGCCAAAAAAAAACCGCACATCATCCGCAAAATTCACGATCAGGGTCACGAAATTGCCTCGCACAGCCTTGCCCATAAATTGGTTTACACAATGACACCCGGTGAATTCCGCGAAGACCTGCGCCAATCCTGCGATTTGCTCGAACAGATTACCGGCGATAAAGTCGTTGGTTACCGCGCCCCGTCATGGTCGGTGAATGAAGAGGTTTTGCCCTGGTTTTATGAAATTCTGGAAGAACAGGGAATTTTGTATTCTTCCTCTGTTTTTCCCGGAAAAACATTTTTGTATGGCATCCCCGGTTTTCCGCAAAAAATCCATCAGCCGGTGGTTGGTGGCAGGCAGCGAAAAATCTGGGAAATCCCACAAAATCTGTTTTCGTTTGCCGGAAAAAATGTTGGTTTCAGCGGTGGTTTTTATCTTCGGTTTTTCCCGGGCTTTTTTGTTAGAAATCAGCTACGAAAGGCCAACAAGCAGGGGAAATCAGTTTTTGTTTACCTGCATCCCCGTGAAATTGATCCGAAAGCCCCGAGATTAGAGCTTCCATTTGTCGAAAAAACAATCCATTATTGGGGAATTGCGGGTTGCGAAAAGAAGTTCATCCGCACTGTTTCTGTTTTCCAGCCAACTTTTGTGCGAATGAACGATTATGTCCGGCAGCTTTCTGAAAATCAAAATAAGAAGAGCTGATATGATTTTACAGCTTCTCAAAAAATACTATTCGCAGGCCATCCTTTTGCTGATAATTATCGCCCTGTTGATTATCAAATTTCCGCATCTTTCGTTGCCGTACTACAGCGATGAAGGTTTTGCCTTTGGCCCTGCCGTTCATTTGATGTACAAAACCGGCCCAAGCCTTTTGCCATCGGGGCTTGACCCGGAATATTCCTACGGCCACCCGCTGCTTTTTCATTTCCTGGTTTCGTCGTGGATGAAAATTTTCGGGCCAACAATTTTCGTAACAAAAACCTTTGCGCTGCTTATTTCCGTCCTTTTATTAATCAGTCTTTACCTTGTCGGGAAGTCATTTTTTAATCAGGAAACCGGTTTACTCGCTGCCATTCTGATGTTTTTACAGCCAGTTTTTCTGGCGCAGTCATCGTTCGTTTTATTGGAGATTTTCCTTGCACTGCTTGCCCTTTGGACAATCTGGGCATTTTTTAAAAAGCGATGGATCTGGTATGCAATTTTTGGTTCGATGCTGGTGATGACCAAGGAATCCGGTTTATTCCTGATTTTTACAATTTGTGTCTGGCAAATCGTTGACTTTCTTTTAGAAGGAAAAAGAATTTCAATCATCGGATTTTTTAAAAAATACGCTGTAATTTTGATCCCGGCCTTTGTTTTCGGGGGATTTCTCATCATCCAGAAAATGACTTACGGCTGGTTTTTCTTTCCGTTGCGAATGAAGGAAACACAACTGTCTCCGGATGTCATCAATTTTAATCTTATGCTTATTCGGGGGTTTATTTTTTTCCTGGATGGCC
>Ga0316612_1000497_pt1 | contig 11978 bp, 9 predicted proteins | sample MIS2016226_MG_FD_207676 | JGI IMG/M metagenome (GOLD analysis project Ga0316612, IMG submission 207676) | Microbial mat bacterial communities from Middle Island sinkhole, Lake Huron, Michigan, United States - MIS.2016.226 | ecosystem: Environmental > Aquatic > Freshwater > Lake > Sediment... | reverse complement strand
AGAATGATAAAACTTTGTGGTAATTTAAAAAGTGCTTTCAAAGTTCCCAGATTATAGAAATATTTTGGTGTAGCAAAAACGATCGCCAAAATTGACATTAGAAAAAGGGTAGCCCAAATTATTGTAAGCGGAAGTTCATTGACAAAAATTGAGATGGTTGCAAAAATTAATAAAAAGCCGATTAATAAAAGTCGTGGGGGTGAGGCAAACTGTAAAGCTTTAAAAAAATAATTAAAATTCCTGTTTTTGGTAACCTCATGAAGAACTGTACTTATAACTTCCTTAAAATAGATATAATGTGCAGAAAGCCATCGCTTACGCTGGTTCGAAAATACTTCGGCGGTTTGAACTTTTTCATCAAAAATTATGGCATCTTCAAGGTACTCAATAATTTTTCCATGTCTGATTAAAATTAGCTCCAGCTCTTTATCAAATCCACCAATTGCATCAATGGTTTTCATTATTTCTTTATAGTATTTAAAGTCAAACGCCATTCCTGAGCCAATGAGTGCTGCTGATAAACCTAATACGCGATGTCCTTTCCTGAAGAGGTTATTATTAACTTCTTCGCTAAGGGCATCAAGAATAGCCATTGAACTGTCCAGATTTTTTGCAACCCTATGACCCTGAACACAGGTAAAACCGCGTGAAAAAGCATCATTCATTTTTGTCAGAAAGTCCTTTTCCATCAGGTTATCAGCATCAAGGATTACGATAATGTCATAATCTTCAGGTAAAATACTTAGTGCCTTATTAATTGATCTGGCTTTTGTACTGCTTTCAAAACTTACTTCAATCAGTTTAATTGGTAATATTTTGAGATGTTCTATCGTCAATGGCAAGAAGGAGTCGGCAATAACGATAACATCAAACAAATGTCTTGGATAGGATTGATTGAGTGCATCTTCAGCTACTTCTAAAATTACTCTATCTTCCTTAAAACCTGGAATCAATAATGCAATTCTTCTAGTGCGAGGATCGAGTAGTGGTAGGTTTTTGCGCGGGAACAAACTCACCACAGAAATGCTGAAAACGTACAAAACTACCAGTCCAAAATAAACCAACAGTACTATTTGAATTATTAAAATGATCATTTTAAATTACTATATTTAAAAATTAGTACCAAGACGAATTTGGTTTTAAAAGTACTATAAATTTAAAAATACAAAGAGATTTCCAATTAAAAAAGAGTTTATCAAAGATTGGTATTATTTTCTTTCTAACCGTCAAATTAAATGGATAACACTATTGGTTTTTTCAAGGAAAGTCTTGAAGTCTTTTTGTTCGATGAAAATCATTATTAAAAATATTTTCAAGATTCCATAAAAATGCTCTAATGTATGGCTTTATTAATTTCCATTCTCCTTTCGATAAAAATCTAAAAAAATTTTTTGGCAATGAAATAAAAATCATGTAAAATAATGCCAGTAAAAATTTTAATCCGTGGACATTTCTACGCATAAAAATCAATCTTCCGCGATTCAAATACTATGTTTTAAGAGCACTATTAGCGCCAGTGGAAGAGGAAGCTTTATGGTTAAACTATCGAATTGTGAACGTAAAAAAAGTTCGAAGCCATTTTTCCTTATTTGCTCGCCCCAGTCAAGCTCTTCATAATACAAAAAGTAGATTTCAGCCATCAGGCCAACTTTCTCAATAATCTTACGGGGAACAAGCATTGCTGCTCCGTGATTGTAATAACTCTTCCAATCAACTTCATATTTCCACTGCTCTTTTTCATGCGTTCCTCTCGAAAAGTCCCTCATTGTAATTTTATTCATTTTCAGACTTCCAGCCCATTGAATTAGTTGTTTTTCATTAAAATAATACAGCTTTGGTGAAACCGCTCCAATATTTTGATTTTCCTCACATTTTTTGACTAATGGCTCCAGAAAGCCGGGATCAACAATAGTATCATTATTTAAAAGTAAAAGATACTTATCTTTTGATTTTATAATTCCCAGATTGTTTCCTCCTGCAAAGCCGATGTTTTCATCGCTTTTTATAAGGATAATTTCTGGAAATTGGTCTTTTAGTAAGTCAACACTTTCTGTTTTTAATGCGTTATCAACGATTATTATTTCGATGTTAGGATAGCTGATTTGCCTGAGCGATTGTAGCATGTCGGCGGTACTTCCATATTGTTGAAGTTGATCGAAATTATCGATACCAGTGGGTATTTCTTTTGGATATCGTTCATAGTCATTTATTTACGCTTTACAACAAAGGAAGGATTTAGCAGGATTTGCTTATTATAGCTTAATGGAGAATTTGTAACAGCATCTACAACACTTCCACCTGCATATTCCACAATGGCCTGAGCCGCAGCAGTGTCCCATTCGCAGGTTGGGGCAAATCTTGGATAAATATCAGCTAATCCTTCCGCAACTAAGCAAAACTTTAAAGAGCTTCCTTTGGATACAAGCTTTGTTTCTCCATTTTTTACATCAAGTTTTGAGATAAAATCAATGGTCTCGTCATTTAAATGAGACCTGCTGGCAACAATAGTAAAACAATCGGCGCTTTGGAAAAGTGGTAATTTTCTGGCATTTGCAATTATTTCGGTAACATTCGCCGTAGGATTATTACTCAAAACAGCCTTAAAAGCACCTTTGAGATATTCGGCAGCAAAGTAAATTGTCCTTTGTGGCGGGCAAAATACAATCCCCATGATTGGCCTTTGGTCTTGAATTAACGCAATATTTACAGTAAACTCATCATTATGCTTAATGAATTCCTTTGTGCCATCCAATGGATCTACAATCCAAAGCATATCCCAATTTTTTCTGGAATTGTAGGGGATATTTTCGCCTTCTTCACTCAGGATAGGAATTTTCGTTGATGTAAGCAACTGATAGATAATTTGATGAGCATTTTTATCAGCGGTTGTCAAAGGGCTGTTATCAGATTTTAACGCAACGGAATAACTATGATTATTGTAAACAGTCATTATTGCATTTCCGGCTTTCATGGCAGCCAAGATAGCTGTTTGAAGTAAGTATGACAAATGAGTTGTGATATCCGTTTGTAGCATAAATTTATTTTTTAACCCAGACCGTAAAAAAAATTGAAGTGAAGGAATATGGAAGTTTTTCAGCTAAGCGGCAATCGAATTCCTGAAATTTAATAGATAACCTCGAAATTAATGAAACCGGAAAAACATCAGCGATAAAATTTCCTTTTCCTGTTTTAATAATCTTAAAGCCATTTTTATCAGCCATTCGATGCAAATGCTTTAGGGTAAAGAAATTAATATGGTCAAGATGGTCTGATTTAGAATGAATGGTTTGGCCTTTAAATTTGAGAAGCATTTTGAATTTTAAGAGTAAAGGATACAAGAAACCACCATTATCACGAAGCCAGATTACTGGTCGGGTGATGAGGAGTTCACGTGGCCCTCGTCCGTTTGGTACAGTTACCAAAAAAATGCCATCACCTTTAAGAATTTTATTTGCATGTTTAATTATCGAATCCGGAGAAACAAGATGTTCCAAAACCTCGGAGCAAATAATCGCATCAAAACTATTTTCATTTCCAGCGTAATCCTCAGCACTCTTATTAATAAATTGAACATTGGATTTTGTATTTTTTAAAGTGGCATACACAATTGAAAGGGGATCAGAATCTATTCCAGTAACATTATAGCCATAATGGCCAAGTTGTCGGCTGATATTGCCAATTCCACAACCAATTTCTAAAATTTTACCCCCTTTTGGAATTTTCTCGGAAACAGTTTTGTAAATAAATTCAAGTCGTTTTAAATCCAATGGCTTAGTGTATTCGCTATAATTTATCATAAGTTTTTTTTGTTGAGTTCAATTTTTAGATGATTATCCTTTTAATAAAATCAATTTTGATAACAAAAACAATTAATCGGCATAAAGCTTTCTTATTGTAAGAAAATTTAAGCATTTTTTAAGTGAAATAAATAACTAATTAATTGGAGATGAATGTCTATCATATTTTTTATTTTAAATTTTCAATTCATTAATCTGATTTGAAACTCTCATTACTAATGCTAATTTATTTAAAACAAATTTAAAGAATTCGATTAAACACCTGTAAGTCACGTTTCATCATTTTCTGTTAATTTAAATTCATACTGATAACTCAGCATCCATTTTTTTTCCTAAATAAATAAATGCCATTGAAGAATATAGTAAAACCGAAGTAGGTAATTGTCCTAATACTCCATTTCCATAAGAGGCTGCCATTATTCCAAGAATACCCGAAGTCAATGCAAATAATTTCCCTTGCAAAACTGGGTCTCGAACATTGAACATACTTAAAAAGGCACCTCTACCTAAAATATAGAATAAAACCATGAGATGCAAAGCCAACCCAATAACTCCTTGTTCGGCCCAAATCATTACATACCAGCTATCAGTTGGAACATTTGCAAGAAATCCTTGCGGTGAAAATCTTTGACCCCAATTTCCCGCCGAACCAATACCACCTCCCATGGGCTTATCTGCAAGATAAACCCTCAATTTTTTTTGATTTTCAAGTCTTACCAAAAGGGAGGGTTCATTCGGATCAAATCCCGTTCGCATCCTTCTTATCGCATAAACTCCTTGACCAATCATTGTAAATTTAAAGAAGATAAAAACAGTAATGCCTAATAATGTACCTATGGTTATCATTTTTAAATTTCTTGTTAGAATAAGATATAGAAAGAAACCTGCAAAAGGCACTGCCATAGCACCTCTGGTTCCGGAAATTAACATTCCATAAAAACCCATAATGGCCATTATCCCAAATAAAATCTTTTCTTTTGTTTTTTTTGCATGTAAAAAAATAATTGTGCCAACCAAACCAGCATGAGCCTGTGCTGCACCAAACTGACCAGCATCACTGTAAAAAGAAAATATCCGCAATTTCCCAAAAAGTACATGGGTTTTATAATTCCCTAAGTCCAACCAGCCCTGTTCCCATGGGTCTAGTCCGAAATTCAACTGAACAATACCCCTAATTGTTGCTACTATTGAAAAGAATGCCCACAGGTAAAGAAAAAAATTTAAATCACGATATTTGTTCATTAGCATCAGAACTAATGGTATCATTAAAAACATATACAAAGATACACCACGCATTGCAAAAAACCATGCCATTTTACTTAAAGATTCCGGATTCAGTAACTCTAATAATGAGTATGCAAACCAAATTGAAGCAACGAAGGTCAGGTCACTTGCGGCAGGACTCCAATTCATTTTTCGATAAAATTCTTTAAAGAATATGGCAACGTAGGTTAAAACCAGAATAATATCAATTGTTAAACCAAATGGTAAGTCAACAAAATATCTATTTAATCCATTGGCTGTAAATGCTGCAAAAATTACTGCATACATTCCAAACTTTGGATTATTAAAAAGACGATTAAGAAAAAACAAAATTCCGGGTAAAACAATAAGGACAAGAGTGATAATTAAACCACCCTTTGAAATAATTATAGATGTAATAATTACACCCAAAATGAGTATTAAGATAACTGGTGTCTTAAAAAAAACCTCCGATCCTGTATTTTTTTGAAATGGATTTTTCATCTTAAGCACCTTTGTTATGTTCTGATATACTTCCCATGTTTTTCCTAACCCAGATAGTACAAATACTCTTTGTTTCTGCAATCAAATCTATAAAATTCACTGGTAGATACCTTGAAACATAATACCAGCCTAAAAACTGTCCTGCAATTGTAAAAATTATCGTAACAACTGCAACCATAATTATCGAGTCAAAAACAAAAACTGCAATAACATCGCCCAAAATATTGGTAATGGCCATCGCTAAAACTTTATAAAAATTTATTTTTGGCCTATTAATGGCATCTAGAACAATTCCGGTAAACCTGTCCAATGGTAATAAAATGCCATAAACAGCAAAAATTTTAAAAATGATGATAGGTGCCATTGAATCCAGGTATTGTTCTCCTCCTAACACTAAGATAAAGGTTTCCGAAAATAGAAAGCAAAAAACACCTAACGGGATAAATAATAGTGTGGTAACACCGCTGTAGGTGTAAAATAATTTAATAACTTCATCCTGTACCCCCTTAATACTGGCTTTTGAGATTTTTGGGTAGGCAGTAGAAGCAAAACTTCTGAGTGGTATCTGCATCAATTCGATTAATTTCAGAGGTATGCTATAAATTGCTACTGCAGCGGAACCCAAAGGACTTAACCCAATAATAATCACGTCAGCACTTTTTAATAAACTTGTCCCCAACAATGTACCAAAGGTAAATTTCCCAAAATTTAAAAACTTTACCACAGTCTGCCGGGATGATATTAACATCAACTGGAAGCCGTCTAATTTTTTAAAAATACAATAAATGGATGCTAGCAGATGAATTCCCAGGTGTACCAAAATGATTGTTGTGAGATCAACTTTGAAAACAAATAAATTTAGCAATAAAAATGTTGTAAAAGGTATTCCGGTGCTAAGTCTTAAAATCAAAATTGAACCAAATTTCTGGTCTGCTTCATAAATGGCTAATGCATTATTAAAAGGAAGATTGAAAATCAAAAGTAATGGATACCACACAAAAAAAAACTCATAACCTGAATGATCAATGAATGATGAAAAAACCAAATATGTTAACGAAATCAAAGCAGCCAAAATAGCTGTCACAACAAAACTAATGAGCCAGTTAGAGCCAATAATATTATCGCGTCGTTCAATCTCAGCACCCGCTAAAAACCTGATCAGGGCTGTGCGGGTTAATCCAAATCGCATCATTTCTATTAAACCCGAAGCTGTTGTAAAAAGAATCCAGGCACCAAAATTTTCTTTGTCGAGTGATCTTGCAAGTAAAAAAAATCCTAATAAACTAAAAGCAGAAATACTGACATTAGTTAATAGCGATAGGATGTTTTTATTTTGAAATACATTTTTTATCACTCTATCAATGCTTAAATGGACTGTTTGGTATAGAATTGAAGATTAATAAGTTTTTTGAGGAATTTACGTATTGAACTCCGCTTTTTGGGTAAAGTTCCCAGCACTGTTTCAATTTCTTCAATTTCAACACCATTGAGAATTCCTAAAGGTGGGCTATTAAGTGTGTCGCTAAACATTTTTAACGCACCTGTATCTGCACTTTTCCATTCTCTGTTTGCCCTGAGCAGTAGAATTGACAGATCGGATTTTTTTACCAAATCGTTTGGGAAGGGATAATATAAAATTGATGGGATTTCGATGAAGACGTATTTGTAAATATCAAGTGAACTTAAAGCATTAGTATTTACCAATTCCAAAATGTCTTGTTTTTCCATGAAAGTTTCATCAATCTGGTAAATGATGTCATCAGCATTTTTTGTAGCATTATCGTCTATCAATAGTGAAAGGTTTGTTATTTGTGAAAGTAATTTCTTAAGAAAACCTTTTGGCTTTGCCTCTTCCTCGTGATTTGCATTTGTTTCCTTCTCTTTGAGAGAATTTTCGGTAGGACTAAATGAGTAATTCAGGTAAAGGATTTTTTCACCCATGCCCCTGAATTTATTCACAAGTTTGTTTGTGACAAATGTTTTTCCCTCGAGTTCAAGGGTGCTAAAAACCGTAATTACTTTTGATGAAGCCAGTAAATCTTCATCATAAGAACCGGATGATAGTCTGAATTTTATTTCCTGTGCCAGAAGCTCAATTAAACGATTATTTATAAATGAGAGGTTGTACGAATTGTATTTGCCCGAGATTTTCAACATTGGAACTGCAAATTTAAGTCCGGTTAATTTTTCGGCACGTTCACATGTCTTTATGGTATTATCGAAATATTCAGTGAGCAAAATACCAAATGCGATAATTAAAAAGCCCAATAATCCGGCAGCAAGAACTAATATTTTTCGTTTTGATGGTTTCGGGCTTAGTGGAAAATATGGTGGATCAATAGGTTTAATATTCGTTGCCAATGCTTCATTTTGTTGCTGTAGCTTAGCCATATTTAAACTATGAAGAAGTGATAGATACTCTTGTTCATTTACAGCAATTTCTCTTTCGATCCTTTTTAATGTTGCACCTAAAGGCGCAAAAATTTCATAGTTTTTTTGAAAATCCCGCTTACGTGTATCTAAAACTTGTAAGCCCGCTTTTGCTTCTGCAAATGTTACCAGGTTTTTCAGATATTCATTTAAAATATCAGCAAGTGGCAAACCATCAATTGTATTATTGTAGCGATATAGCTGCGAAATTTCCTCATTAATTTCCTTTTCAAGTTGCTTTACCTCATTTTTTAAAGATATAATTTGATTTTTGCTAATTGTATCACGTTCTCCAAATAATTCGTTAATTGTAATTTTTTCTGTAATGTCAACCAATCGGTTTCTTTTAGTTACTATACGATCAGTAACTGTCTGTATTTGGCCTTGAATTTGAAGTTTATTTTCAAGCTTTTTTAATGCTTCTTCAGCTCCTGAATATTTAATTCTTTCCTTTTGTATGTATTCTTCAATATCTTCTTTTTTTTCAGCAATAAATTTGCTTTGCTCATAGTAATTAATAATTTGATTACCTGTGTTGAAATCAAGAAGTTTGTCTTCTGCAACTCTAACTTTTTGCTGTGACAAAAAAACTTGATCTTCGAAATATTTTACGATTGCGTCAGATTGATTTTCTCTAAGTTGTTTAAAGTTACGAATAAATACCTGCGTTATAAAAATAAGCGTTTGTAAACTTATTCCAGGGTCATTTGATTCATAAGAAATTTCAATAAGATCACTAAGTTGAATTCGTTGGACTTTTATTTCTGATAAAACTTTAATACTATAATGCTCATTTGGGTAATTCAGAATATCATAAAGAAAGTTTGTGTCATTTTCATTTTTAAACTTGATAAAATTTGAAATAGTTTGTTCAAAAGCTAAGTGATATGAAAGTGAGTCGTCAGGAATTATTGGTCTGACTACTAATTCTTTTACATTTGCAGGAACTATTTTCCGTAATTCAATAAAATTTTCTTTTGAAATATAAATAGGATTGTAATTTTCGAGTAATAATGCCTGAGCAATTAATCGAAGTCCCACTTCACTAAGTGTTTGACGGGATTTAACAACGTTTATAAGATTATCAAATGAGTTATTAGTAGCAAAAATATCTACACGTTTATCCTGATCAAGTTTGTATCCAGATGCAATTCCAGTGTAGATTCGTGTCTTTGATTCATAGGAATAAGATTGATTTTTTGTGAGGTAAACTACAATTAATGCCAATAAAACAGGTACTGTTATTAACAACCATACATGCTTAAGGAAAATCTTAATTAATTGATTAATATCCATTTCTATTCGATTTCATTGATTAAATTAAATTTCATACCAACCAATTCTTCGAGGATTAAATATTGCCTGAAGAATAAAAAAGTTTCTTGCCTATTATCATATAAATTCCTTGCATTAATTTCAGTTAGCCTTGCCATTTCAGAAAGCTTTAATGATCCATTTTTAAATTCTATCTCTGCCATTTGAACTTGCAAACGAGTAGTTAATTGAGATTCATTTTTTATCTTTAATAATTCCTGACGCATGAGTAATTCCTGGTAAACCATAATAACTTCTTTCCTAATTTCCATTGCATTTTCCTCCTTAACCAGGATTTTTTTTTCTAATTCTCTTTTTGCAATATTTGCATGATTCTTTTGTCCAATTATATCACTAATTGGAATTTTAAGAAAAATTCCAATAAAATAATTAATCTCATAACGATCAGTAGTAAATTCACTTGGTGAAGCGCCAGAACTTTGATTTGTCGAAAATTGATAATAATTTCTAGTTAACAATTCGCCCATAAACCCCAAATTTTTAGTCCAATTAATTCTGGTATTTTTTAGGCTATATTTTATAATACTGATATCAGCATTTGAAATCCTGACGCGGGGTGAATGCATTACGGCTGAATCAATCAAAATATTCAATGGGGGAAGCTTATCGGCAATGTTATCAACCAGCGGATCAAATTTAACGGGTTTGGCAACCTGTGTTTCTACTGAATCAGTCTGAGCACTTACAAGGCTTGTTGAAAAAACAAATAAAGAGATGATCAGGACAAATTTTGTTAATTTCCTGATAATCAAAAACGATATCCTAAAATTTAAATCTGAATTAAACATTTGCACGCTGAAAAATTATTTTGAATGTTCTGAAAATTAATTTAATGTCTCCAAAAAAAGAATTGTTTTCGGCATATTCGTTGTCAAGCCTGAATCTTTCTTCTTCTGACATGGGACCATTTTTCCCGCGCTGTTCAACCTGCCACATTCCGGTAAGTCCGGCAGCCGCCTCAAATCGTTTTGCTCTGAAATCAACGGTAAGTTTTTCTGCTTCATTTACCGGCAATGGTCTGTTACCTACAATCGACATGTCGCCTTTGAGAATGTTAAACAATTGCGGTAATTCATCAATACTGGTGTTCCTGATAAATTTGCCAACCTTTGTAATTCGTGGGTCATTTTCTAATTTCATAAAGGCCTGTTCGGTATTTTTTTGCTTTATGTAAAGGTTTTCGCAGATTCTTTCACCTTTAATGTACAAAATTGGTGAACAGAATTCACCATGCGGCAGTTTTGCACAGTCGGAGCAAACAGTCTCCAATTCCTTTGGTACATATTGATTTAAATGACTAAGCTCTTTGATTTTTTTTGATGAATCTGAACCGCAATACATCGAACGAAATTTTATAAAACCAAATACCTTAAAATTCGCTCCGGCTCGCGGCGAAATGTAATAAAACGGTCCTTTTGATTCGATTTTTATGGCAAAAATGACTATCAACATTAGCGGTGACAACAGAACTAAAGCCAAGAAAGCTCCTATGATATCAAAAATTCGTTTACCAAGGGGTGTACGATATGGAATTACAGGGTCGGTTTCAACAAAGGGAATGGTTGAGCTTGTTTTGTTGGCTGATAAAAAATTCAAACGCTCTCTGATTCTGTCATTGTCAACTGGCGTTATGTAGTAATCATCCAATCCTTCGGCAAGTGCTTTTTTTGGTAATTCATCTTCATATTCCTGTGCAAACAGGATAAAAGGCTTTTGTTTGCAAATTTCATGCTTACAGAATAATTTAAAAGTATCAAAACCATTTGCACCTGGCAGGTGAACTTCGGAAATGATGGCGTCAATATCCGTATGTCTTCTAAAATAATTTATTGCATCCAGACTGTTATCTCTTTGTGTAATGGAGAAAAAATCAGCATTGCTCAACGATTTGAGCGTGTCAGGTGCGCTGCCAATGTACAAAATAGATATTTTCTCACCTTTATTTTTCATCTCCTGATTTTTGAAAAATCTTCTTAAAAGTTTTCTCTCGTCAAAAATTTTTCCTTAATTTTTATTTCCATCTCACCCATGTCGCCCGTTTCAGGCATAAAGTCGAGTGCACCAATTCGATAATAATAATATCTGTCACCACTATTTAACCGGTAATTTCTTACCCTGATTTTTGAATCCAGATTTTTTTCGATCAACTCTATTAATTCGCCCGGATTAAATGGTTTTGTAAGATAATCCTGGGCTTTTAACTGATAACATTTAACACGTTCTTTGCTTTGTTCTTCACCCGAAAGCATGATAATCGGAACGTCACCAAAAAAACCACTGTTTCTTACTCTTTTTAAAAATTCATATCCATCAAGATTAGGCATTTGAATATCGCAGATAATGAGGTCGGGAATGATCTTTTCCTTGACCATCCAATTGTACCCTTCCTCTCCATCATTTTTAGTTGTTACATTGTATTTTTGTTTCAACGAAGTTTCCAGGATTAGCCGGATTGCTTTTTCATCATCAATTGCAAGTATCTTTTTCATTGTTCCAACTAATTTTTACTTTATGATTTTTGATCCAAAAAGCTAATGGCTTGAAACTGATAATTCCAAATGCTTTTCATTAATTATGCCATTTACATTAAATCACTAATTATTAATAGTTTAGTATAAATTTTAATTAAACAAATTTCTTAGTATTAGTAATTCTTTTTCATTTTGAAAT
>Ga0316612_1000496_pt1 | contig 12019 bp, 11 predicted proteins | sample MIS2016226_MG_FD_207676 | JGI IMG/M metagenome (GOLD analysis project Ga0316612, IMG submission 207676) | Microbial mat bacterial communities from Middle Island sinkhole, Lake Huron, Michigan, United States - MIS.2016.226 | ecosystem: Environmental > Aquatic > Freshwater > Lake > Sediment... | reverse complement strand
TTATCCTATAAAATACGATAAAAGCATCAACCTTCAAATCAAATCAAAAAATCAAAGAACGAATATAAATATATGTATAACAATACTTTACATTAAAAAATAAAATCTTAACGCATCAGCAGTAATATACATATTACAATTTCCTTTTTTTTTAAAATAAAAAATCCGTCTTGTGAAAACTTGACGGATTTTTTTGTTCCAATCGTCAAAAGCAAAAAAATACTGCTTTTATTTTTAAAATTTTACTAGTTTAGCCACAAATTAAAATAAGTCAAAATGAAAGTATTATTCTCATTTTTCTGTTTATTATTCTGTTTTAATGGTTTTTCTCAAGCGCAAAACAATCAAGAAAAAATAGCACAATCCATTCAAACCTATTTTCATTACAATAGAGAAAACATCCATGTTCAATTCAACAAAAATAGATATGTAAACAATGAAGATCTCGCCTTCAAAGGGTATGTTTACAACAAAAAAAATGCTGCCCCATTTCTCAACACCACCAATGTAGAATTAGTGATTTACAACGAACAACAAGAAATCATTCAGAAACAGTTGCTTTATACCACTAATGGAACATTTACAGGAGGTATTCGTTTGAATGATACATTCAAAACAGGAAAATACTATTTTCAATTTTATACCAATTGGATGAATAATTTCAATGAGGATGAATCATTTATTCAAACTATTGAAATTATAAATAAAAACGAACCATATCAATTTAATTCTACTGAGCCTCATTGGGAAACCGCACAAGTAACTTTTTTTCCTGAAGGGGGAAATATTATTAGTGACATCAACAATACTGTAGGAGTACGGATTACTGACTGCAATCAAAAAGGGATTGAAATAAAAGATATTATCATTCTAGATTCTAAATCAAATGAAGTTTCGCGTTTTAAAACCAATACAATGGGAAATGGTCTTTTTAATTTCATTCCAGATATAAAGGAAAAATATACTTTAAAAATAAATTCCAAAGAAGTAACTTTATCTAAAACCTTACCAAAAGTTCAGGAAACTGGAATCATTTTAACCTACAACAACAAGTTAAACAACAATAAAATTGTAGTTGCTATTAAAACCAATGAAAAAGGAGTTGAATTGTATCAAAACAAGAAGTTTTCCCTTCTCGTCCAGCAAGATGCAAATTTTATTCAAGCTGAAATTGCATTGAAAAATAACACCCTCGAAAAAGAAATTTACATTGACAAAAAATATTTTTCTAATGGTGTCAATAGCATTCGTTTAATTGATGAAAATTTGAATGAAATTTGTGAAAGGCTAATTTACAACTATGCAACAAACAGACCTATTACCACGTTAGAAACAAAGCTAATTGCCAATGACTCCATAAAATTATTTGGAATAACAGAGAGCCAAAAAGCCAATTTAAGCATTAGTGTACTACCCGAAAAAAATGCTTGTGTAGATCAGAAAAGAACTATCCAAGGCACTTTTTATCTTAATGCCTATTTAGAAAATCCTGAAATAAACACCTTTTCCTATTATGACATTGAGAATCCAAATAGAATAAAGGAAATGGATTTATTAATGTTAAATCAAAATCATAGTAAATATCTTTGGGAAAACATTAAAAACAAGCCTCCTAAAACGAATTATAGCTTTGAAAAAGGAGTTACAATAAGCGGAAAAGTAGATAAAGAAATAAAACCAAATTCAAAATTTCGAATTTCATTAGTTTCATTAAAAGATAACGTATTCGATGAAACTACTATCGATAAAAATAATGATTTTAAATTTGAGAATTTTTACGTCAAAGACTCCACTGTTTTTTTATTTCAAATGATCAATGAAAAAAACAAGGTGGTAACTACAAATATTGAGGCAAGAGTTTCGCGCAATTCATCTCGATATCTATTCCCAGTTCTCATTAATAAATCCAATTGCCCCATTAAAAAAAACACCGACAAAAGTTTTGTTTTTACCAATCCCAAACGTGATGACAAAACAACTTATTTGAAGGAAGTTACCATTATAAATAATTCCAAAAAAAATGCTTTAACTCATGAAAAAGAAATGAGTTTTAATGCAACTGCCTACAAAATTGAGGATAATGATTTTGGAAGTTTCTTAGATTTTTTAACTATGCATGGATACCGAACAGGTGTAGACGATGAAACAAATGAAGTTTATATACAAAGTAATAGAAGATCGATGGTTGGCGAACCAAATTCCCCCTCAATATATCTAGACAATTCAATAGTAACTGACTTAAATTTTCTTTTTAATCTCAACTTACAAGATATCGATGAAATCTATATTGACCAATCTGGAGCTTCAGATACCGCTATGGGTGGGTATGGAACCATCAAAGTTTTTCTAAAAACAGGTCGAGGAAATAATAATTACTTTAAAAAAACACACACTTCATTAATAATCAAAAAAGGATTTACGAAAAACATAGATTTTAAACCTCAAGAGTTTGAAAGCCAAAATGAATTTTACTTTTTTGGCACACTAAATTGGTCTCCAAATATTATCCTTAAAGACAAATCCAGCTTTGAAATTATCTTTCCAAGAGGCAACCAAAATGAAATACAAGTACTTGTTGAGGGATTTTCAGACGATGGTCAACTCATTTCTGAAATCAAAAAAATTCCAGTTTCTACTCTATAATTCAAAAAAAATAGGCTGTAAATCTTATGATTTACAGCCTTTTGATATGGAATAAAAACTAAATTGTCGGGGTGGCAGGATTCGAACCTGCGGCCTCCTGCTCCCAAAGCAGGCGCGATAACCGAGCTACGCTACACCCCGAATATTTTATTTAAAAAATATCTTGTTTTAATTTCAATAATATATGAACCTGCGGTCTTCCCGATTTTCCTACCGAGACGCGATAACCGAGCTACGCTACAGCCCGAAAGCGGTTGCAAATGTAAAACTAATTTTCAGTATTACAAGCAATATTAGTCAGATTGAGTGTTATTATTTTTAAATAGCTAAAAGTGTTGGTTTTTTTGAATCAATATTTTTAATAAAAGTTATACATTTGTTGTCTTTATAAATGTAAAATCGATCGTATATATGTCAACTACAATAGAAAAAATTAAATGCCTTATTATTGGTTCTGGACCTGCGGGTTATACAGCGGCTATATATGCTGCTAGAGCCAGTATGAACCCTGTTTTGTACCAAGGAATGCAGCCAGGTGGTCAATTGACAACTACTAACGAAGTCGAAAATTGGCCTGGAAATCCAGAAGGAATAACTGGTCCAGAAATGATGGTTGGCATACAAGAGCAAGCCAAACGTTTTGGAACTGATATTCGTGATGGTTGGGCAACAAAAGTTGATTTTAGTGGAAATATTCACAAAGTTTGGATTAATGATACTATTGAATTGCATTGCGAAACCGTAATTATTTCTACTGGAGCTTCGGCAAAATATTTAGGATTAGAATCTGAACAACATTATCTCAAAATGGGTGGTGGCGTTTCGGCTTGTGCCGTTTGCGATGGTTTTTTCTATAGAAACCAAGATGTAGTCATTGTTGGAGCTGGAGATTCGGCTTGTGAAGAAGCCCATTATTTGTCTAAATTGTGCAAAAAAGTAACTATGCTTGTTCGTAGCGAAAAGTTCCGTGCCTCGAAAATTATGGAAGCACGAGTTCGCAAAACCGAAAATATAGCTATTTTGATGAACCACGATACGGTCGAAATTTTGGGTGATGGTCAAGTAGTAACTGGCGTGAAAGCAAAAAACAAAACCACAGGTGATATTTTTGATATTCCAGCAACTGGTTTCTTTGCAGCAATTGGACACAAACCCAACACTGATATTTTTAAGGATTATTTAACCCTTGATGAAACGGGTTATATTGTGAATATTCCAGGAACTTCAAAAACAAATGTAGCTGGAGTTTTTGTGGCTGGAGATGCCGCCGATCACGTCTATCGTCAAGCGATTACAGCTGCAGGAACTGGCTGTATGGCTGCTTTGGACGCAGAAAGATATTTGGCAACTTTGGAATAATACAATTCTATTTTGAATAAAACCACTTCAATTCCTTGTGTGGAAATCATTTATCTCGCACAATATTTGCCCGTGAAAAGTTCCTTTAGAATTGTTTATCGACTTGACTATTTGCCTTACTATTTAGGCTTGGATAAAACCTTCTGCATCAATATGTTTAATTTTTGCATCAAAAGTTAAATTGATTGATTACACTTTTTTGGAGCAATAATCTTTTTTGTAATCTTGTTTTCTAAATGAATTGATACAAACCCAAATCATTGTGTAGCCTATTTTTCGATAAAACCTATTTGCTTTGCCAGAAATTCTTACCCAAAAAATAAAAATAATTAATAAAAATATCTCACTTTCCATAAGAAGGGAAGACCTCATCCATCCTTTTATTTCAGGGAACAAATTCCGAAAACTCAAATATAATTTAGTCCAAGCAAAAGCAGAAAATCAGGATACGCTTCTCACTTTTGGTGGCGCATACTCCAATCATATTGCTGCTACCGCTTTTGCTGGAAAGGAATACGGATTCAAAACCATTGGAATTATCCGAGGCGATGAATTAGAAAGTAAAATTTTGATTAATCCAACTTTAAAATTTGCCCAAGAATGTGGTATGCAGTTTAAATTTGTCACTCGAGAAAATTATCGTCACAAAACCGAAGCGTATTTTATTGAAAACTTAAAACACGAATTTGGCAATTTTTATTATGTACCAGAAGGCGGAACCAATGAATTTGCCGTTCAAGGTTGTGAAGAAATTTTAACCAAAGAAGATGCTGAATATGATTTTGTTTGTTGTGCCGTGGGAACTGGTGGAACCATTAGTGGTTTGATAAACAGTAGTTTGCCACATCAAAAAGTTTTGGGATTTCCTGCATTGAAAGGTGATTTTTTAAACGATGAAATTCGTAAATTTGTCCGAAATGACAACTGGAAATTAGTAACTGATTATCATTTTGGTGGTTATGGTAAAGTGAGTTCAGAATTAATTACTTTTATCAATCAGTTTTATGTAGATAATCAGATTCCTTTGGATCCCATTTATACAGGAAAGATGGTTTTTGGCGTTATGAATTTAATTAATACCAATTATTTTCCAGGGGATTCCAAAATTTTACTCATTCATACTGGAGGAATTCAAGGAATTGCTGGAATGAACAAAAAATTAAAAAACAAAAAATTAACTACAATCGCTATAAATGTATAAAAAAGTAATTCTCCTTTTAACAATTTTGACTTTGGTCGGGTGCAACTCTTCCAAGTCCGTTATTGTTACTACTAAAACCCAAAACTCAAAACACAAAAGAACAGCAACAAATCCATCCTCTCAAAAAAGCTTGATTACTTCGGATGTAGTAAACAGTTATATTTCTGATTATAAAGATATTGCGATGAGCAATATGAAAAATTTTGGGATTCCAGCAAGTATTATTTTGGCACAGGGAATTTTAGAATCAGGTGCAGGGCAAAGCAAATTGGCAACAACATCAAACAATCATTTTGGTATAAAATGCTACACCGATTGGAAAGGGGAAACAACTTATCACGATGACGATACAAGTCAAGAATGTTTCAGAAAATATAAAAATCCAGAAGAATCTTTTCAAGATCACGCCGATATTGTGTCAAAAAGAAAACGGTATGCTTCATTGTTCGATTTACCCAAAGGCGATTACAAAGGCTGGGCTAAAGGTTTGAAAAATGCAGGTTATGCCACTGACCCAAATTATCCTGAAAAATTAATCAATTCTATTGAGCTGTATCATTTAGATCAATATGATAATCAGGTTTTAGGTAAAGATTATGTTTTGGATAAAAAGGAAAATATGACACCAAAAACCAATCAATATGAAGTTCAAAAAGGAGATACTTTATATTCGATTTCTAAAAAATTTAATATCTCCATCGAAGAAATAAAGAAACAAAATAATATAGTTGATAATGCCATTTCGATAGGGCAAACTTTAATCGTCAAGTAACAATTTTCAAATTTAAAATTGTTTAAAATGGTTTAAAATGGTTTAAAATGGTTTAAAATTGTTTAAGGTTGTTTAACGGCAATTTCAATAGCAATTTCAATAGCAATTTCAATAGCAATTTCAATAGCAATTTCAATAACAATTTCAATAGCAATTTCAATAGCAATTTCAATCCCTAACTTTTAAACTCTTAAACAAGATTAAACTCTTAAACAACTTTAAACTCTTAAACAATTTAAAAATCTACAATGGTCTATAAAAGAAGCAGTCAGCTTTTTGCTGAAGCAGAAAAAGTAATTCCAGGCGGAGTAAATTCGCCAGTTCGAGCCTTCAAAGCGGTAGGCGGAACACCCATTTTTGTCAAAAGTGCTAAAGGAGCCTATTTATTTGACGAAGACGGAAACAAATTAATAGATTACATCAATTCTTGGGGACCAATGATTCTGGGTCACGCTTTTCAGCCCGTTGTTGATGCCGTAATCGAGAAAGCCAAATTAGGTACTTCTTTTGGAATGCCAACCGAATTGGAAACTCAAATTGCAGCTTTGGCCGTTTCGATGGTGCCAAATATTGACAAAATACGTTTTGTAAATTCAGGAACCGAAGCTTGTATGAGCGCCATCCGATTGGCTCGTGGATTTACCAAAAAAGATAAAATAGTCAAATTTGCCGGCTGTTATCACGGTCATTCCGATTCGTTTTTGATTCAAGCAGGAAGCGGCGCCATTACTTTTGGTTCGCCAAATAGTCCTGGAGTTACCGCCGGAACTGCAAAAGATACTTTGCTCTCCAATTACAATGATTTAGACAATGTTGCGACTTTAATTGCAGCCAATCCAAACGAAATTGCAGCTATAATTGTAGAACCAGTTGCAGGAAATATGGGTTGTATTCCTCCAAATAAAGGGTTTCTGGAAGGCTTACGCCAAATGTGTACAGACAACGGAATTCTTCTAATTTTCGATGAGGTAATGACAGGTTTCCGTTTGGCGAGAGGCGGTGTTCAGGAATTATTCAACATCAAAGCCGATATTGTTTGCTTCGGAAAAGTGATTGGTGGCGGTTTGCCAGTAGGAGCTTTTGCGGCTCGGAACGAAATAATGAATTATTTGGCACCACTAGGTCCAGTGTATCAAGCTGGAACTTTATCGGGAAACCCGTTGGCAATGGCAGCAGGATTAGCAATGTTGCAAGCATTGGATTCTGATAGTCAAATTTTCAAAAGATTGGAAGTAAAAACAGCATATTTGGCAGCAGGAATTGATAAAGTTTTAAAAGCCAATAAGGTAGATTTTACCATCAATCAAATAGGTTCAATGATTTCCGTACATTTTGACTCTGCTCCAGTTGTAGATTTTCAGACGGCTGCAAAAGGCGATAATGAAACCTTCAAAAAATTCTTTCACGGTATGTTAAACGAAGGAATTTATATTGCGCCATCCGCTTATGAAACTTGGTTCATTACTGATGCACTGACCTATGAAGATTTGGATTTTACCATAAGAGCAGTCGACAAAGTTTCAAAAACATTTTAGTAATTATTGGACATAAAAAAAACTTCCGGTAACCAGCCGGAAGTTTTACAAACTAACCATTTTAACCAACTATTATATTTTAACCTTGTCTTTTCCCTTGAGGTTTACCTTGTCCTTTTCCCTCGAATTTTCCTTGACGATTCTCTTGACGATCTTCTTTTAATGAAATCCATTTTTCAAATTGTTTTGCATTAAGAATTTTTTCCATTCTTTTTTTAGTAGCAATCTGCTCGTCAAGCAGTTGAATTTGCATAGCAAATCTTTCGTCATTTGTAGGGCGAACACCTTTTTCTCTATTGGCTTTCATCTCCGTTTTATGAGATTCCATTTTTGCAATTTTATCAGAAATAATGGCGCTCATTTCTTTTTGTTGAGAATCATTTAAATCCAATTCTAAAGTCATTTTTTTTAACATCAATTGGCTTTTTTGTTCTGGAGTAAATGGCTCCATTTTATTTTCTTGATGTTTTCCACTTCTTTCTTGAGCATTTATAGTTGTCCCAACTAATAATAATGCTAAAACAATTAATTTCTTCATTTTTGTTATATTTTTTTAAGTTATAGTGTTAAGATATAGTTAGGGTTTAAAGGTTTAATCTTTAACATAATTTTAATAAATAAAAAATTATCATGAATTTATTTTTAAAACTATATTTGCTCCGTGAAAAAAATATTACTCCTATTAACGTTGATTATGCTACTAAAACCGGTGTTTCCGGTTGTGGACTATATTGTTAATTATGAATATATTTCAAAAGTGCTTTGTGTTAATAAAGCCAAGCCTAAAATGAAATGTAATGGTAAATGTCATTTGATGAAAGAATTGGCCAAAACATCCGAAAGTGAAACTCCCATTTCTTCCAATAAGAAAATAGCTTACCACGAATTAGAAATATTGTTTTTCGAGGAAATCAAATCATTCAAAATTACATCCATTTATTTGGATAAAAATCAATTCTTAAACAGTAACTATTCTGACTTATATTCCTATTTGAATAGTGATTCTGTTTTCCGACCTCCCATTTTCATTTCTTAAAGTTTATGCATAAACCGAAGCTTTCTTTCAAACGGATTGCTTTAGTTTGTTGCGCTTTTTCAATTTTATAACAAATTGAAACCATTCTTACGTTCAAAATGTTTTGAGGACTACTGTTTTCAAGACAAACCTTTTTACAAACTTTAATCAATAAAAAAATGAAATTTCAAATAAAAAATATTGTAGCCGTTTTGGCTTTAGCTCTAGCATTTACTTCTTGTACTGATGATAACGAAACAATTTCAGGAGAAGGCGCAATAAAATTAGAATTCGATAATGTTTATGGTGCTGCAAACTTAGCATTCAATACTGCTTACACTAATACAAACGGCGAAGTAATAAAAGTATCTAATGCTATTTACATCATCAGTAATATCGTATTAACAAAAGAAGATGGTTCGACTTACACAATGCCAAAATCAGAAAGCTATTTCTTTGTAAACGAAGCCGATGCTACCAGTACTATTTTAAACTTACCAAATATTCCAGCCGCTAATTATACTAAAGTTTCATTTGGTGTTGGTGTAGATCAAGCCCAATTTAATGCAGGTGCTGATGGTCAAGGTACAATGTGGACTGATGCTCAAGCGCTCGGAATGACTTGGTCTTGGGCTGCAGGATATAAATTTGTAAAATTCGAAGGTACCGTAACATCTACAACTCACACTAATGCAAATTTTAGAGTTCACACCGGAAAAACAGGGGATATTTATAACTATGCCACAATAACATTAAACTTTCCGAACAAGGCTTTAGTAAGAACAAATGTTACACCACAAGTTCATGTTCTTACAGATCTAAAAAAAGTAATCGAAGGCACAACGGTCATCAATTTTAATGAAGGATTAGACGTAATGGGTGGTACAAAAGTGCAAAACATTTCTGCTAACAACGTTCCAAATATTTTTAGTATAGATCACGTACACAACGATTAATTTTTTTTGGAGCTAATCCAGCTGTACATTTCAAGTCCGCAGGAAAAACAAAAATTTTGTAAGCAAAAAAATGTGCTTCTTTGGTCGCAATTTTTTTTCAACAAAATCAATTTGTTTTTCCTTTACGGGCTTTCCATTCCCATCTGGGCTAAAAACATCAATTATGAAAACACGATTTTTAATCTTAATGGCGCTGGTTTTTATCAGTAGTTGTTCTACTAATAACGATGACGAATACCAAAACCTACCTATAAACTATCAAGTTCCCTCAAATTTTCCGCCATTAGCTTATAATATGGTAAATAATCCTTTAACCGAAAAAGGGTTCGAATTAGGAAAAAAAATATTTTATGATGGTCGTTTGGCTTCCGATGGCGTTGTGGCTTGTGGTTTTTGTCACATGCAGGAAGATGCGTTTACGCATCATGGTCACACTTTCAGTCACGGCGTTGGCGACGGAATTGGAACACGAAACGCACCACCAATTCAAAATATGGCGTATCAAACTCAATTTTTTTGGGATGGCGCGGCCAATCATATCGAGCTATTATCTATGTCTCCCATTTCGAACGAACTTGAAATGAACGGAAACATAATAAATATCATTAAGATGATGAAAAATGATTCCGATTACAAAAAATTATATAGTCAAGCCTTTCCAGGCAAAGAAATCAATTCCGAATATATGCTCAAAGCCCTCGGACAATTTATGACAATGCTCACTTCCTCCAATTCAAGATTTGACAAATACAGACGCAACGAGTCAGGAGGAACACTCACTTCTGAAGAAATTGCAGGTTATCAAGTTTTTAATCAAAAATGTGCCTCTTGTCATGCTACCGATATTTTTACCGACAACTCTTTTCGCAACAACGGATTACCCATAGACCCAAAAATAAACGATTTGGGCAGATTTCGGGTTACCGAACAAGAAGATGACAAATACAAATTCAAAGTACCCAGTTTGCGCAACATAGAAAAAACATCACCTTATATGCACGATGGAAGATTTTACACATTAGAGGGAGTAATTGACCACTACATCAATGGTGTTACAAATACACAAAATCTAGACCCCGGTTTAAACAACAGCGGAACTTTAGGAATAACAATAACATCAAACGAAAAATCGCAATTGGTTGCTTTTTTAAAAACCCTAACCGACAATGAATTTCTTACCAATCCAAAATTTGCAGAATTTTAATAGCATGAAATATAAATATATAATTCCTTTACTACTGATTTTTCAATTTGCTTTTGCAACAGATAAAGACAGTTTGTCAACTCACAATCCGTTTGTGAGATTTCATCAATTTGCCAACGAATTAGAGGATGATTGTGATGCGTGTGGCTGCTCTGCCAGTGGTGGGAGTATGGGTTTTGCTTCGATGCTAAATGCTAATTTTGTGGGTATTCGCTATTTTAATCAATCCTATAAAAGTACCGATGGTTTGTACAGCAATTCTGCGTGGTATGATGAAAATTACAACACAACGCAAATTTGGGCTAGAATTCCGGTAATCAAACGGGTTCAAATTTCTGCTTTAGTTCCCTATCATTTTCACAATCGAGAAACGGCAACCAGCACGCAAAGTATCAGCGGCATCGGCGATATCACAGTTTTAGCAATGTACCAATTGTATCAAACACACAAAGACAGCACAAAATTAGTACACACACTACAAGCTGGTGGCGGAATGAAAATTCCAATAGGAAAGTTTGACCAAGCCAATAATGGCAGTTTTAATCCAAGTTATCAAGTAGGAACTGGCAGTTGGGATTATCTTTTAGCTACTGAATATGTAATTAAAAGAAAACAATTTGGACTCAACACGATGTTAAATTATGTCATTAAAACTGAAAATGATAAAAATTATCGTTTTGGAAACCAATTCAATTATTCGGGAACTTTTTTCTATTTGCACGAAAATGACACTTTTTCTTTTGCACCACAGCTAGGTTTTGCAGGCGAAGTTTATGATGATAACTACCAGTTGGGACAACTAGTAAACAACACAGCAGGAGATATTTTTCTGGGAAAAATAGGTTTCGAAATTGCAAAAGATAAATTTTCTTTGGGGGCGAATGTCATGCTACCTATAAATCAAAACTTAAACGGTGGAAATCTTGAAGCCAACTACCGTTGGAGTTTGAATCTTAATTACAGTCTATAGAAAAGAAAAATTTACATCCCAAATTGCGGTTCAGGAAAGTGAGACTCAAAAATAATACAATCCTTTTTACGGAGAAGACAGAACGCCATCTTATGCCATTTTGAATTTTGATTCGGGCTATTCTTTTACTCTCGAAAAAGTAAAATGCAATATGAAGATTGGAATAGAAAATATTTTTGACACCTATTATTCGACTTTTTCAGATTGGAATAATATTCCCAGAAAAGGAAGGAATTTCTTTTTGAATGTAAATTTTAGTTATTGAATTGATTATCAAGGACATCTATGTTTTAATATCGATAAACAAGCTAGTGATTATGATAAAAATAATGCTTTTAGAGATTTGTGGTTGCAATAGTTTTTT
>Ga0316612_1000494_pt1 | contig 12038 bp, 15 predicted proteins | sample MIS2016226_MG_FD_207676 | JGI IMG/M metagenome (GOLD analysis project Ga0316612, IMG submission 207676) | Microbial mat bacterial communities from Middle Island sinkhole, Lake Huron, Michigan, United States - MIS.2016.226 | ecosystem: Environmental > Aquatic > Freshwater > Lake > Sediment... | reverse complement strand
TTAAGCTGGTATTCTTTTTTAAAGGCATAACGTAGAAATTAACCTTTAATATACTGAATATCAGCTTTATATCAAAATTTATAAGAACTTATTTTTTGTTAATTTTTTAAAATTGTCGTGTACTAAATTATAACATATAAAAATGAAAAAAATTATAGTAACAGTCGTATTAATTTTGGTTTCCAATGTGTTTTTTGCCCAATCGGCTTTTGATAAATATGATGGTCAAGACGATGTAACTTCCATAATTGTAAACAAGAAAATGTTTCAAATGATGGGAAGTGTAAAAGTGGATCCTAATGACAAAGAAACCCAGCAATATCTATCCTTGATGAAAAAGTTAGACAACCTGAAAGTGTTTACAACCACCAGTACGAGGGTTTCAACTGAAATGAAATCGACAATTGATAAATACATCAAAACTAATGGATTAGAAGAGTTGATGCGCACAAATGATAGTGGAAAAAATGTCAAAATATTGGTTAAATCTGGAGCTACCGCAGGACAAGTAGAAGAATTATTGATGTTCATTGAAGGTTCAAGCAAAGAAAATGAAACAGTACTAATGTCATTGACAGGCAGTTTCGATTTGAGTGAAATTTCTTTATTAACCGAGAAAATGAAAATTCCTGGAGGCAGTGATTTGAAAAAAGCTACGGTAGGGAAGTAGTTTTATACCAATCAAGTAATAAATCTATTTTAGCTAATAAATTGAATAGTTAGAATACAGAATTAATACAGATTTAAAAATAATAAATCCTAACTACTTAATTAATAAGTATTTAGGATTTTATTTTTGGCTTAAAAGTGACCACGGCGGGATTTGAACCCGCACGCCCTTGCGAGCACCAGCCCCTCAAGCTGGCAAGTCTACCGTTTCTCCACGTGGCCTAAAAAAATATAGAGAAGCTGCATTGCAACGTCTCTATATTTTTCTTTGTGTGACCTGACTGGGGCTTCCCGCTTGCTTCGCTGCTCGGGATAAACTTCTCGCCCAGAACTTTTGGCCTAAAAACTGTGACCTGACTGGGGCTCGAACCCAGGACCCCAACATTAAGAGTGATGTGCTCTACCAACTGAGCTATCAAGTCGTCAGACTATCAAGATTCTATTTTGTATGCTTATTGTTTTGTGACCCGACTGGGGCTTCCCACTTGCTTCGCTGCTCGTGATAGACTTCTCTCCCAGAACTTCTTGTCTAAAATTTGTAACCCGACTGGGGCTTCCCGCTTGCTTCGCTGCTCGGGATAGACTTCTCGCCCAGAACTTCTTGTCTAAAATTTGTGACCCGACTGGGGCTCGAACCCAGGACCCCAACATTAAAAGTGTTGTGCTCTACCGACTGAGCTATCGAGTCTTCGATTTAAGAAAAGTAAACAAAAAATCACCATTTTCGTGACCCGACTGGGGCTTCCCGCTTGCTTCGCTGCTCGGGATAGACTTCTCGCCCAGAACTTCCCGTCTAAAATTTGTGACCCGACTGGGGCTCGAACCCAGGACCCCAACATTAAAAGTGTTGTGCTCTACCGACTGAGCTATCGAGTCTTTTCCTTTTCTTGAATGCGGGTGCAAATATAAGGTCTTATTTTCTATTTTTCAAAGGTATTTTATTATAAATTTGGCTTTTTTAACCAAATGCACTTAACGCCTTAGTATATAAGGTTTTATTCAAATGAGAAAAATTATTTTATTAGGTTATATGGGGTCTGGAAAGTCCACAATTGCCAGCCGATTGTCAATAATTACAAGTATCCCTTGCCTAGATTTAGATAAAGTCATCGAAGAAAGAACCAAATTGTCAATAAAAGAAATTTTTGAACAGCATGGCGAGATTTATTTTAGAAAGTTCGAGCGTGAAGTTTTAATTGAGTTATTGAACAATCCCAATGATTTAATTATCGGTTTGGGAGGAGGAACTCCTTGCTATGCCAATAATCATGAATTATTAAATGGAGATAATATAGTGTCAATTTATCTAAAGGCTTCGGTTGATACTTTATTCGAAAGATTGGTTTCTAATAAAAACAAACGCCCAATCATTGCCAATAAAACCAATGAAGAACTCAAGGAATTTATTGCCAAACACCTTTTTGACCGAAGTTTTTATTACAATCAAGCACAATACAAAGTGTGCATTGATGGTAGAACCAAAGACGAAACCGCCCAAGATATTCTATCTATTTTAACTTAAAATAGCATGACTTTCCCCATTTTCATCAAATACCACTTCAACATTGTCTAAGGATGAGGTGGAAAGAGAAATGCCTTTAAAATCAGCTTTGACTGGGTATTTTTTGTGATTTCTATCCACAAGTACTGCGGTTTTAAATTTCTTTAGCGGAACATCCAGAAAATGTCTAACGGCATAAATGAGTGTAGTTCCAGAATTCAACACATCGTCCACTAGAATCAAACCTTTATTGGCATATTGTTCTTTTGGTAGAGAGGTTTTTACAACAGATTCGGGCTGGTGTTTGTTGATTTCTACCTCGCAAAGCGAAACTTTCAATGTAGAAATAGTGTTTAGAGAATCGGCTATTTTTTTGGCAAAAATAAATCCATTAGAAGCAATTCCAGCGATAACAATTTCTTCTTCATCTATAAAAGTTTCATAGATTTGATAGGCAATTCTTTTTATGGTATGCTCAATTTCCTGATTGGTTAATATGATATTTTTGCTCATTTTTTAATTTTAGATTTTAGATTTTAGATTGTCATTGAAATTGCCATTGCCATTGATATTGCCATTTTCATTCATTTATTTCGTTTCCGAACCCATCAATATCCCGACGGTCTTTTTTGGTAGGTCTTCCAGTGCCATTTTTTCGATAATGTTCTTTCGACAATTTGAGTAATTCAAGGTGTTCATAGACTTCGGCAGGGGTTTCATTTTTTCGATACACATCCACTAATTTGGCTCCTACACGATTGTCTGGAATATCCAGAACGGTGATGATTTGGGTAATTTGGTCTTTCCTGAAAGTAATTTTATCAGTAGGAAAAACTTCTTTCGATGGTTTGGCAAGCTGTCCATTTACGGTAACGTGATTTTTTTTGCAGGCTTCGGTGACCATATTTCTGGTTTTATAATAGCGAACGCACCATAAATATTTATCTATTCTCATAAATTTTGCAAAATCGAAGTTAAATTACACGCAAAAATAAATCAAAATTGTATCTTGCACCTCTAAAAAAACGAATTATAATGAACAAATTTAAGTTTTATTTTACAGTAATAACTGCCTCCGTTTTATTTTTTTCTTGTTCTAAAGATGATAATAATGGAATTGATGTTGAACCACCAAAAGATTATACTGAACAATATGAAGTAGAGAAAGTTATTATTGAGGATTATTTAAAAGAAAATTATATCGTTGTTGTGGATAAGCCTGGTTTTCCAGAAGATCAAGACATAACGATTTCAAGAATTGATGCAGGGCAACCTTCGATTTTGTCCTATTTGAATGCTACAGCTTATCCAAAACTTTTGAGTCGTGATGCAAGCATGAATGGAGTAACTTACAAATTATATTATTTAGTTTTAAGACCAGGAGTTGGCATTTCGCCTTGTAATGTTGATGGAGTTTTGGCTTCTTATAAAGGAACTTATTTAAATCGAAGTGCAACAACTGCTACTCCACCCTCTGAACTCACAGCCACTTTTTTTGAAGAATTGAAAGATCCTCAAACACCCTTCAGTTTAAATAGTGTAATAAGAGGTTGGGGCGAAATTTTTCCTAAATTCAAAACAGGAGAAACCCCCACTATAAATCCAAACGGAACGGTCACTTACAAAGATTTTGGTGCCGGTGTTATGTTTATTCCTTCAGGATTGGCTTATTACAATTTGGGTTCTGGTGGCATTCCAGCTTATGCACCTTTAGTTTTCAGTTTTAAATTATACAATATTGTAAGATTAGACCAGGATAATGATGGTGTTTTTTCGTATCAGGAAGACTTGAATAATGATGGTTATGTATATGATTTTAGAAACACCACTAACTATCCAACACCTCCAACTACAAATCCAGATGACACCGATGGAGACAAAATTCCTGATTTTTTAGATGTTGATGATGATGGAGATAATTATACTACTAGACTTGAAATCACAAAACCCGTTGGAATTAATTCGGGTTTAAGTCTTTATTTTCCTTTTGATCCTATTGTAGATAATCCGTTCACAACAGTTGATGAAACAGAAACAAAAGGCATTCCAAGAAAATTCACAGGGCCTCTTTTAAATCCAAGTTTACCCGAAACTTCTACAAATCTGCCAACACCTCAAGCTTCAGACTATACTGACCCTTCAAGATTGAGAAGACATTTAGATGCTAATTGTAAGCCGCCGTATCAAAATTAAAACAAAATCAAAAACCTCAAAAATTTTAAATCTTTGAGGTTTTTTTATGTTTAAGAATTGATGTTTAAGATTATCCTATTTTATTTTGCAAACTGCTCCAACCGCCGCCATTATATACTTGTGTATAGCCATTTGCAGCCAGCAAACTTTTGGCAGAAGCACTTCTCATTCCCGAGGCACAACAAGTGATGATGGGTTTGTCTTTGTCTTTTAGTTTTCCTAAATTGTTTCTCAGAGTATCCACCGAAATGTTGATTGAACCTTTGATGTGACCGCCAGCAAATTCTGATTTGGAACGAACGTCCAAAATTGTTGCCCCGTTTTTTACCAATTCAGCATAGTTGACGCTAGGTCCAAATCCGAATAATTTTTTTAATGTGTTGATCATTTTTTAGTTGTTTTTTGATTTATAGTAATTTACATCAAGCCAAGAGCCACCATTATGACATTCGATGTTGTTTTGAGACAAAAAACTTTGAGCTTGACCACTTCTCATTCCCGAGGCACAACATAAAACAAGTGGTGATTTCATCGCTTTTAATTCTTCTATTCTTGCTGGAATTTCATTCAACGGTATATTGATAGAACCCGCCACATTGCCACCGCTAAATTCTCCGTAAGTTCTCACATCCACAATGGTGCCTCGGTTTTCTGCAATTATTTTTTCCATATCCATTTTATTTTGATTGTAAACCCATCCTGATTTATTCCAGAATATGTGTTAAATTTTATGAAGCAAAAGTAAAGTAGCAGCACAGAGTAAACAGTAACTTAAGTTACACAAGTTTGTATTTTGTTTGAAAAAGTATTTTATACCAATTGTAATTTTAAAATGGTCTAATACATTTTAAAATTTTACAATAGTTAATGACGATAGACAATATTTTGAGTACAATTTATTGGACTCTTATATTGCTAATCGGTATTATTATTTTCGAATGATGGACAAAATCACTATTGGAGGTTTGAAATATTGGTTGTCGTTTGGTGCAAGAAGTTGAATTTTTTTGACCACATCCATTCCTTTGATGACTTTGCCGAAGGCAGCAAAACCTTGTCCGTCCTTGTTTCTTTTGCCTGCGAAATCTAAAGAAGGTTGGTCATTGATGCAAATAAAAAAACTACAAGTGGCAGAATCTGGATTGTCTCTCGCCATAGAAATAGTTCCGTTTTTATGAAGTACGCCTGTTTTTGAAGTTCTTTCCAATGGAATCGCAGCGAAAACCTTTGTCGAATCGACTTCGCCACCTTGAATAACCTCAATCTTTACGGAATTATTGGGCTGATTGTTTAAAGTTACGGAACGGAAAAAAGTCGTGTTGTCATACAAACAGGCATCAACATATTTCAAAAAATTGGCGACCGTAATTGGCGCTTTTTTGGGATACAATTCGACAGTAATATCGCCTAATGATGTTTTAATAATGCAAATTTCCTTTTTTTGTGCACTAAGATTTGAGATTGTAAAAAACAATATTACTAAAGATAGGGAGATTTTTTTCATCGTTTTTATTTGCTTTCAGCTACCAACTCAATGATTTGAAACTAGTACTCAATTATTTTTAAAATTTCTATACCTAACAGGTTAAAAGAAACCTGTTAGGAAACGCTTATCCTAACAGGTTTTTTTTAACCTGTTAGGTGTTAATTTCATTCATTTTTTCTTAAAATAGTGACACATTGCGCTCTTGCCTATTTGAATTTATTTTTCTCATTGCCCTTCAGAGACAAAAACAAGTTTGTTCTTGTCTTGGTTCACAGACAGCCGAAATATTTTGGAAATTCCCATTGATGCCAAATTCGCAAGTTCTTGCCACTCTTTATTTTCAGAATTGACACTACAATATATTAGGCGAGATTCATTCGAAGAAAACAGCCAACCCTCGTTAGTTAAATAAAAATCTTCGGTGGTTTTTGGCAATTCAATGAGTTGAGTTATGGCACCTTGTTTGTCAATAAACGATACCCAACTTCCGTTTTTTAGCTTCTGACAAAATAAAATTCCATCACGGAATTTAAACAAACTCCGTCCGATGCTGTCCGTCAACTGTTTTTCAGTTTTGTTTTTAATATGGATTAATTTCAAAGTAACCTTTGGTTTCGACAAGGTAAACGCAGCAATTTCGGATTGGTTCAACCAACAATAATATCCTATAGAATCCTTTGAAGTATATAGTTTTTCAGTAACTAGTCCATCTAAGGAAATTCGGGTCAGATTTTGGTCTGTGTCTTTTACTACGGAAATAAACTTGCCATCTGGAGTCGTTTTTGGAGAATATTCCGCTTCCTTATTATTGGTAAATTGTTGGGTTTTGGCAGTAGCTAAATCATATAAAAAAACATCCGTTGATTTTTTATTTCTTGAGCTAACAAACGCCACAGCATTTAACTTTTCGATAAAACTGGGTTGGTTATCGTAGCCTTCATTATTACTAATGTTTATAGGTTTTGAATTTGGGTCGATACTAAAAGAAGTTGCATTATTTTTAATATCAAGCAAATACACTTCGGTTGCTGGTTGTGCAAATCCATATTGATGTAGCCATACAATTAAAAATAGTAAGCGTTTTAATTTCATATTAAATTGGTTTTTAATGCGGTATAAGCTTTCTCTTTATTTTTAAGTATTGTTGCTTTTGTTTGTGGGCACGAGCTTGAAGCTCGTGCTAGGGAGGTTGCAAATATCGTACACCTATATTTTCCATCACGATAGAATTTCTTGCGAAAGATAAACGTGATTTTGCACATATTTCGCAATCTAGCAAAACCGCTGTTCACAGTATAGAGCTCAATTAATCAAATGGGTTACTGTAGACATGGTTTATAATTCCCTCTGTTATAATAATCTCATTCCCATCAATTATTGCGCGTCCAGAGAATGTTGCACTAAAACAAGTATTTCTGTTTACTTTCACTTTACTCTGTAATTCTCCTGGAACAAAATTACCCTCGAAGGAACTTGTATTTTGAACTCTAAAATAATTGAACTCTTCAATTATATTAGTACCCGTTTTTTTATAAGGAAGCTTTAAAGTTATCGCATACGAGTCTTGCTGAGGATTTAAAATTCCGCTAAATATTTGTAAAGTTAATGTATGACCTGAATTGTCGTTATCTAAGTCAAGTCCCCAACCAGAAATTTGAAATTGCTTTACTTCTCCGTTAATTTTCATTGAAATATTTTCACTTTGAGGACAAGTCGGAGCATCATTATCTTCAGAGCACGAGCTAAGAATGAATAAGCTAATAAAGATTATTAATGAACATTTCATATTTTTCATTTGTATTTACATTTTTTAAAATAACTGGGAACACGTTTATATTCTCAGTTTTCAATCTAAAACTGAGTATAACTTTCAGTTTTTCAGAAGCTTTCTCAACTAAAGTTGAGTATAATATCAAGCCCTCTCCCCCACAAATCCATCAATCACTTTTTGGTAATAATCATAAGTAGTTTTGGAGATAGATTCCCAACTGAAAATTTTCAAAACACGTTCTCTTACGGCTTTTCCTACTTGGGTATATTTTTGCTGTTTTTTTGATGATTATTTTTATAAAAAAGGGTTTATGATTGTAAGTGTATTATTGATTATTTGGTTGTGTTGCATATCCTCGGTGTAAAGAATCTCGCAATTACTTTCTAAAGCAGCTGCAACAATCATACTGTCATAAAATGACAATTGATAGCGTGCTGCAATTTCGCAAGCGTTTAAAATTGTTATTTTTGTATTTGTATGTAGGTTGTTGTTTTTGCTCATTTCTTCAACTACTTTTATAGCATCATCAAAACTAAATCCTAATTTCCTAGTAATTGTATTAGAAAGCTCCTGCAATACTTGTGTGGAAATGAAAGAAAAATTATCTAAAATTAAATTTCTTGCAATGGTTCGTTTTTAAAGCTCATTAACGGAGTAGGAATAAACTAAAACATTAGTATCTAAAAATACGTTAGCGTTCATTAGCCTCTTCTCTATTAAATTTGAATTTTTTTGTATCAATTGAGATGGTATCAAACGATACTGTTTTTTTGTTCAAATGTTTATCTTCTTTTCTTTCTTCTTTTTCAAAAGCAATTACTTGAATTTCTTTTCCAATGTATTTTTGTGGCACATCAAAGGATATAGTCCTTGAATTTGGTATAATAATAGTTCGTATCATAATATTTTTTTTCAAAATTACAAAAAGCAACTCACTTTTCGAATAACTCTAATCAAGCCTTCTCCTTCACAAACCCATCAATCACTTTTTGGTAATAATCATAAGTCGTTTTGGCGATAGATTCCCAACTGAAAATTTTCAGAACGCGTTCTCTTCCAGCTTTTCCCATTTGGGTTGCCAATGCTTCGTCTTCCAGTAAAATATTAATTTTGGATGCAAAAGCTTTCTGGAACGCTTCTGGATTTGCAGGATTAAAATCGGTTCTGGAAACACTTTCGAGTGGCACTAAATAACCCGATTCTCCTTCGACAATAATTTCTGGAATACCACCTACGTGACTTCCTACAACAGGAGTTTCGCAAGCCATCGCTTCGAGATTGATGATGCCAAAAGGTTCGTACAAGGAAGGACAGGCAAAAACTCGCGCGTGACTGTACAATACTTTTATTTTTTCGCGGGGCAACATTTCCGAGATGAGTATTACGCCGTCTCTTTCTTTTTTCAAATCGGCAATCAGGGCTTCGGTTTCTTCGGCAATTTCCTTGGTGTCAGGAGCTCCAGCACAAAGTACGATTTGGCAATTTTTATTGAAATATTTAGCGGCAGAAATCAATTGCGAAATCCCTTTTTGTCGGGTAATGCGTCCCACAAAAAGCACAAAAGGAATGTTAGGATTTATTCCTAATTCAATAAGTAAATTGTTATCAAAGGTTGGTTTGTAGAATTCAGGGTCAATTCCGTTATGAATTACAGTCACTTTTTCTGGGTTTACACTGTAGGCTTCGACAACATCTTCTTTCATTTGTTGGCTCACGGCAATTATTCCATCGGCGGTGTTGTAGGCTTTATTTTCTATCCAGCGCGAAAGGAAATATCCGTTTCCTAATTGTTCCACTTTCCAGGGGCGATGGGTTTCCAAACTGTGTGTAGTCAAAATCAGGGGCGATTGTAGCAATTCGCGAGTAAAAATTCCCGCAAGATGCGTGTACCAAGTGTGGCAATGAATGACATCGGCATCGGGTGTGGCTTGCGACATTTCGACATTTCGACTCATATTGTGAAACATTTTGATGTGCGGATTGGCATCATCGACCATTTTGGTTAAAGATGAACTAATTCCACGAACGTGCATAGCATCTGTATCCTCGTTTTGGTCGCCAAAACAGCGTACTTCAACTTGACCTAATTTGGCTAATTCTTGACTTAAAAAATCGATGTGAACACCGGCTCCACCGTAGATGTTTGGCGGAAATTCATTGGTAAAAAGGGCTATTTTCATATTGGTATTAATTTTTGGATAGTAAATATTTATTAGATAGGATGAATTTTTATCAACAATTCAAATATAATAAATTTCCTTTAGGAATTGCAATTCCCTAAATTAAAACCCAAAATTGTTTTACAAAAAAAATCAGAAATCACTTTCTGGTTTATTTATCGATTTTTGCGAATCAAGAGTTGAAATAGAACAATAGTATTCTTAGGATTAGACCTAACAGGTTTCTAAAACCTGTTAGGTCTCTAAAACGGAAACCAATAAAAAAAACCGAAAATTTCTTTCCGGTTTTCGATTCAATTTCTTTTTATTTTTTTAACCTCTCTTTAAAAATCTTTTCAAATTTCTCTATTTTGGGTTGGATAACCATTTCGCAATAAGGCTGATTTTTATTGTTTTCATAGTAATTCTGATGATACTCTTCCGCTTTGTAAAATTGGGTTAAAGGCTCTAAAGTAGTTACAATTGGGTTGCTATATACTTTTTCGGAATTTAATTGGTCAATAATAGATTGAGCTTGTTTTTTTTGATCTTCGTTGGTATAAAAAATTGCCGAGCGGTATTGCGTTCCCACATCGGCACCTTGTCGGTTTAGGGTTGTTGGGTCGTGAACGGTAAAGAAAACTTTAAAAATTTCGTCAAGATTGGTAACGGAATTATCGAAATTAATTTGAACTACTTCGGCGTGACCGGTTCTTCCGGTGCAAACTTCTTCATAAGTAGGATTGGCTGTTTTTCCACCTGCAAATCCTGAAACTACCGATTTTACGCCTTTTAAATTATCATAAACAGCTTCGACACACCAGTAGCAACCGCCACCAAGGGTTATGGTTTCCGAATTATTATTGGATTTATTTTCTGAAATTGCTTTTTCAGGAACAAAATCCAAAGCAATCGAATTCATACAGTATCTTTTGCCTGTTGGCTTTGGTCCGTCGTCGAAAAGATGCCCCAAATGCCCGTCGCACCTTCCACAAAGGGCTTCGATTCTTTTCATTCCATACGAATTGTCCTCTTTGTACACCACACTGTTTTTGTTTTCCTGTTCAAAAAAACTAGGCCATCCGCAACTGCTGACAAATTTCTGGTCGGATTTGAACAATTTATTGCCGCAAGCTGCGCAATAATAAGTGCCTTTTGCTTCAGAATCCCAAAGTTTTCCCGTGAAAGCTCTTTCTGTATCGGCATTTCTGGAAACGGCGTATAAATCTGGAGAAAGTACCTTTTTCCATTCGGCATCGCTAACATTAAGTTTAGTCATGTCGGTATTTGAATAATAAGGATTTCCGGGTTTGTTGATTGTGTTTTCCATTGCTGTTGATTTTGAATTTATTTCTGTTGATTTAGTTGATTGTCCGCAAGCATTTAATGCTAATATAGGTAAAATCATCAAATACGTTAGGATGTTTTTCATAACAATCTTGTTTATATTTTGGTGTAAATTTACAACAGATATACGGATGTAATTGTCGTGTAGATTGCAAATGAGTTTCATTTAAGGAAAGTTTAACGCTTGTGGATATCCCAATTATCAAAGTTCCCAATAACTTTTTTCGTATTTTTGGCACGCAAATAAAGAATATGATAGAAGAAAATGTAATATTGGTTAACCAAAATGACGAGCAAATAGGGTTAATGCCCAAAATGGAAGCCCACGAAAAAGCGGTTTTACATCGGGCTTTCTCGATTTTTATTTTAAATGATAAAAACGAGATAATGTTGCAGCAACGAGCCAGTCAAAAATACCATTCTCCTTTGTTATGGACGAATACTTGTTGCAGTCATCAACGTGAGGGCGAAACCAATATTCAAGCCGGAAGCCGCAGATTGTTTGAAGAAATGGGTTTTGAAACGGGTCTGAAAGAATTATTTCATTTTATATACAAGGCCCCATTCGATAATGGATTGACCGAGCACGAACTCGATCATGTGATGATTGGATATTATAATAACAAACCAAAAATAAATCCCGAGGAAGTAGAAAGTTGGAAATGGATGAGCATTGAAGATGTGGCAAAAGACATTCAGTTACAGCCTGAAATTTACACCGTTTGGTTCAAAATTATTTTTGATGAGTTTTATCACTTTTTGGAAGACCATAAGATTTAAGAGTGTAAGAGTTTAAGAGTTTAAGAGTTTAAGAGTTTAAGAGTTTAAGAGTTTAAGAGTTTAAGAGTTTAAGAGTTTAAGAGTTTAAGAGTTTAAGAGTTTAAGAGTTTAAGAGTTTAAGAGTTTAAGAGT
>Ga0316612_1000492_pt1 | contig 12057 bp, 10 predicted proteins | sample MIS2016226_MG_FD_207676 | JGI IMG/M metagenome (GOLD analysis project Ga0316612, IMG submission 207676) | Microbial mat bacterial communities from Middle Island sinkhole, Lake Huron, Michigan, United States - MIS.2016.226 | ecosystem: Environmental > Aquatic > Freshwater > Lake > Sediment... | reverse complement strand
TTATCCTATAAAATACGATAAAAGCATCAACCTTCAAATCAAATCAAAAAATCAAAGAACGAATATAAATATATGTATAACAATACTTTACATTAAAAAATAAAATCTTAACGCATCAGCAGTATTTATGAATAATAATTTTTACTTTTATTAACAGCTTAAAGAAATAACTAAGCTGTGCTACCGATAAACTGGTTTGAATCTTTACTTTGTTCTCTGTATTGGGCGTGTTTGAGCTATTGAACATGCCTAGGTTTTTTTTCTTGGACAAGTATTCAATTTCTTCTTCGATCCAACTGATCAGTTGTTCTTTTATGGGTGGGATTTTTTGATTGAATTTTCTAAAATTTTTATTTCGACATTGATTGAAGTTCTTTAGCAAATGAAAGAGAAAATCTGTTTTTTCAATATCAGAATCCATACTTTCTAATTGTTTTGTAATTAGATCTGTTTCATAATCAAAGAAATCTAGAGCATTAAAATTCAATTCAAATAACCAATCCTTCATCACTTCTTCGCATATTGCTTCATTGTTTGCTTGAAAAAGGTTGTGCAATTCGTTGATATAATCAATACAATAATAGAATTCGTTGTATGTTATTTTTTCTTGGATTTTTATCGTGGCAATTTTTAGTAAGGGTTGGTAGGCTAGCTTGTACAGATTGTCGTTTAAATTGCTATTTGAAAGGTGGGTTTTGACAAAATTGAGTTTGGTTTCAATTTCTAATTCTTTGACCAAAATGGACCTAAAGGGAACTTTATTGTTTATATCAAGATAGGTTTGATATTCTTTTTCGATAAAAATCAACAATTTTTCTAAATAAAGGTAAATAATTTTAAGGCAATCTATTTTGGTGTAGTCTGCAGAAAAATTGTAAATATCTTGAGGACTATTAGGGTTGATTATTTTGATTAAATCATTGGAAAGATTTTGAAGTGCATATTGCTTTCGATGGATGAAGAGCTCAATTTCCTCTTCTTTTTTTAAACTGAAAAACTTATCATTCAGAGATTCTTTGATTGAAGAATTTGCATTAAAAACGGTTTGAAAACAATATAAGAAGAAGCGGTTCTCTTTGGAAACCTCTTCCATTTGACATATTTGTTTGATTATTAAAATATTATTTTCAGCCCAACAGAACTCCAAATCACGCTCTTGGATGTTTAATTCTTTAAGTACTGCAGGAATAAGGTTTTCTAATTCCGGGTTTATATCACAATCGGATTTTATAAAATCTGGCGCATTAGGATGTAGGTTGTGGATCCTTTTTTGATGAGCATATTTTATTTTACCTTGTTTTTTTGAGAATTTGATTTTATACAAATAGTGGCTTTCGTTTGAGCAATTTTTTAGGTAAGCAATAATTTCGGAATCGTCATTTTTTTTGTTGTATTTTATTTCGTTGATTAATTTGTCATAAATTCCTAAAATGTATTTTTGCTTCATAAAAAAATCAGTGTATATTTATAATTTTCACATTAAAACAAGAGAATTTAACATAATACTTGTCATTATCCTACTCAAAACAGGATATTGCAAATATATCGATAATGTGTAATTATTTGCGATAAAACACAATTATTTTTAAAAAATGTAAGAAATAGTGTTTATTATATTGGTTTTTAGGAAGTTAAATAAAATGGAAATTTGATAGAATTGATTCAAAATATTTGAAAAGTTAACTAGTAGATTCTTGAACCTGTGGAGTAGCTGGTACTTGAAATTTTTCTCTTAAGAGCTGCATATCATCGCTTACTTTTTTGTCTAAAATCTTCGCGTAGTGTTGGGTAGTTCTGAGGCTTTTATGTCCCAACATTTTGCTTACGCTTTCGATTGGAACCCCATTTGTAAGCGTTATGGTTGTTGCAAAAGTATGTCTGGCAATGTGGAAGGTTAATTCTTTATTGATGCCGCAAACTCCTGCTATTTCTTTCAGGTAGCTATTCATTTTCTGATTGCTTAAAACCGGTAACAGTCTTTCTTCATTAAGGCATTGAGGGTTGGATGCATATTTTTGGATTATTTCTTCGGGAATTTGCAATAATGGAATTCTGGAAGGAGATTCGGTTTTTTGGCGATGGGTGAATATCCATCGTTTACCATCAATACCAAGGCTAATATTGGATTGGGTTAAGTTTTTGACATCGATGTATGCTAGACCCGTAAAGCAGCTGAAAACGAAAATATCACTCACCAGGTTTAATCTGTCTGTTGCAAATTTTTTGGTGTAGATGGCTTGTACTTCATCTTGAGAAAGAAAATCTCTTTCCACTTCTCGGACTTTTGATTTATAATTCGCAAAAGGATCCTTTTCCAGCCATCCGTTGGCAATGCAAATTCTGATTATTTTTTTGAAGTTCTTGATGTACTTGACAGCGGTGTTGTTGGCGCATTTGCGAACGCTTCGAAGGAAGTACTCATAATCTGTTATGAAAGCGTGGTCGATTTCAGTGATATCGAAATCGGAAACGCTATATTTCCATTGAAGGAATTCCTTTGTATGCTTCAAAGATGTTTCATAACGTTCGAGGGTTCCGGGAGCATATTCCTGACCTACTAAGGATTTTATTTTGTCGTTATGATCCTGGAATATCGGGATGATCATTCGAGCTCGTTCTTCGATACCAAACAATTTAGATTTTAAAGCACTCGAAGTAGCAATCTTTTTATCTTTCATCATCAGGTGATGTGCCTCATAGACCTCTTGCTCCAGAGTTTTAAGATAGGCATTTATAGTTTTGACTTCTTCAGTATTGCCAATTACCTTTTGAAGTTTGCTATCCCATTTGGCAGGTGAAACGTTTCTTTTGGAAGATATTTCTTTTGGAATACCATCAATTGTAATTCTTAAATAAATAGGGGCAGTGCCGTTGGCTTTGATTTTACTTTTCTTAACGAAGAAAAGAAGGTTGAATGTTTTGTTCATTTTGTGGTGACATTAAGTGGATAAAATTAAACTTCTTAAACACATAAAACAAGATGTTCATTTAGTGAACCCCTTATTTTACAGGTGTTTCAGCGGAATCCAGTGACCTATTTACACTTTAAAAAATAGGTCACTAAATAGGTCACTGAAAGAATACCAATTAATGTACTTTTTGTTACTTCAAACCAAAAAAAAACGCTGTAAAACATAGGTTTTACAGCGTTTTAGCCCTTTTTGTATTTCTACTGGCGGAGAAAGAGGGATTCGAACCCCCGGACCTGTTACAGTCAACAGTTTTCAAGACTGCCGCAATCGACCACTCTGCCATTTCTCCAATAAGTCGGGCATCAATTTCTCAATGCGGTTGCAAATATAAGAACCTTTTTTTGTTTTACAAAAACTATTTTTATAAAAGTAGAAAGCTCCTTACTGCTTACAATTTAATCATTTCATTCACTTAATGTTAATCAAAAAAAACAATAGGTAAATTGTTATAAATCATTCTAATATTGAACGTATTCCTCGATTTCTAAGCCATATCCTATCATTCCCACACGTTTGGTTTGCTCTGTATTTGATAGTAATCGTATTTTTGAGATGTCAATGTCATGCAAAATTTGGGCGCCAATACCAAAATCCCGATTGTCCATCTTGATTTGTGGGGCTTTAAAAATCCCTTTGGATTGGAGTTCTTTCAATTCGACAATTCGATTCAATAAATCTCCCGATTGCGATTCCTGATTGATGAATAAAACCGCTCCTTTGCCATCGGCATTAATCAATTCGAAAAGGTCGCACAATTTTTTATTGGCATCATTAGTCAATGTTCCTAAAATATCATTATTGATTAAAGTCGCATTGATACGGGTCAAAACGGGTTCGCCAATATTCCACGTTCCCTTAGTTAAGGCAACATGAATGCGATTATTAGTAGTTTGCAAATAAGCCCTAAGCCTGAAAGTACCAAAACGGGTTTCTATATCAAAATCTTCTTTTTTGATAATTAAGCTATCGTGTTGCATTCGGTAGGCTACTAAATCCTCAATAGAAACTAATTTCAAATTGAACTTTTTGGCTACTTTAACTAATTCCGGCAAACGAGCCATCGAACCGTCTTCATTCATAATTTCGACAATTACACCAGCAGGTTTAAAACCAGCCAATCGAGCAAAATCAATGGCTGCCTCGGTATGTCCGGTTCGTCTTAAAACGCCTCCTTGTTTTGCAATTAAAGGAAATATATGTCCTGGACGTGCTAATTCGTGAGGTTTTGTATTCGGGTCAACCAATGACAAAACAGTTTTTGCCCTGTCGGCAGCAGAAATACCTGTGGTGACGCCATTTCCCCTCAAATCTACCGAAACTGTAAAAGCTGTTTCCAACGGGTCGGTATTGTTGTGAACCATTGCGGTCAATCCTAAATCCTTGCATCGATTTTCGGTTAGTGGTGCACAAATCAATCCGCGACCGTGGGTAGCCATAAAATTGATCATTTCTGGAGTTACTTTTTCGGCAGCGGCAAGAAAATCACCTTCATTTTCACGACTTTCATCATCAACTACAATAATAATTTTTCCTTGACGAATGTCTTCAATAGCTTCTTCTATGGTGTTGAGTTTTATTTTGGTTGATGCCATATTTTGGTTTTAAATTTTTAGAAAAAATTAATTAAAGTAGATCATCAACTACAATAATAATTTTTCCCTGACGAATGTCTTCAATAGCTTCTTCTATGGTGTTGCCTTTTATTTTGGTTGTTGTCCTATTTTGGTTTTAAATTTTTAGAAAAAATTAATTAAAGTAAATCATCAACTACAATAATAATTTTGGTCTGACGAATGTCTTCAATAGCTTCTTCTATGGTGTTGCCTTTTATTTTGGTTGTTGTCCTATTTTGGTTTTAAATTTTTAGAAAAAATTAATTAAAGTAAATCATCAACTACAATAATAATTTTTCCCTGACTAATGTATTCAATAGCTTCTTCTATGGTGTTGCCTTTTATTTTGGTTGTTGTCCTATTTTGGTTTTAAATTTTTAGAAAAAATTAATTAAAGTAAATCATCAACTACAATAATAATTTTTCCCTGACTAATGTCTTCAATAGCTTCTTCTATGGTGTTGAGTTTTATTTTGGTTGGTGGCATATTTTGGTTTTAAATTTTTAGAAAAAATTAATTAAAGTAAATCATCAACTATAATAATAATTTTTCCCTGACGAATGTCTTCAATAGCTTCTTCTATGGTGTTGCCTTTTATTTTGGTTGTTGTCCTATTTTAATTATTTTGGTGGAGGAAATATTTTTTGAAATAATTTTTGGAATGGTGCCAAAATAACATCCATATTAATCAATCCAATATCATTTGTAGCCCGATAGGTTAATAAAATAGCCAAAGGTGTCAAAATTAATGATGACATCCAAGCTCCTAATAATGGAGTTAAACCATCTTCTTGTGAAATCCGTTTGCCAAATGTATTGATAAAATGGAAAGTTATAAATATTAATACAGCAAAAACTATTGGCAATCCTAAACCTCCTTTTCTAATAATTGCCCCTAGCGGAGCGCCTATAAAAAACATTAAAAAACAAGCATAAGCAATCACAAATTTATCATTTAGTGCCAAAATGTGACCATTAATATTTTTTTGTTTGAATTCTAATTCAGTTTTAGTGCCGTTAATGGAAAGCAAATTATTATCGGTGTTGCTGCTGGCATAATTAAGAACAGTTAGTTTCTTTTCATTGGAATACAAAGACAATAAATTATCAGGCAACGTCTTAGTTTTTTTGATAGCCAAAATAGGATTAAAACTTCTTTGCATTCCGATGCGCTGATTGATGTTTTCTGAAAATGAGATAATTTCAGTTTTCATGTTTTTGTGTAAGGAATCTAAAGTATAGTTTAGCTCACTAACATTTAGCATACTATTTGTGTTTGAAATACTCGTGTCATCAACATCAACATTATTCAATTTTGATAAATCGATATTGATAATGTATTTCTTGAAAGAGCTTTTTGCAAACGGAAATTTGCTTCGGTCTTCGTATTTTTTTGGAATAAGGTCTTCATAATAATAACCATTATTCAAAACCATTTGGAGGGTGTTCGATTGTTCGCTACTAATCAACAAACCATTTTTGGCTTTAATAACAGTTTTGTTGCCTTCGCCCATAGCCGATTTTTTATGTATCGTAATCCCTGTTAAAGTGTTTCCATTGACTCCAGATTTCTTATTCACCTTGATAGAATATAAGCCAACATCGCTAAATTGTCCTTCGGCAATTGCCAAGGCGGGTTTTAATTGGGCTATGTTTCTTCGGAAATTGATAAATTTATATTCGGCATAAGGGATGACATTATTGGCAAATGAAAAAGCGACAATACTTAAAATTGAAATGAATATTATCAAACTTTTCATAGCTCTTTGAAGCGAAATACCAGCCGATTTCATTGCTGCAAATTCATAATTTTCGGCCAAATTTCCAAAAGTCATGATCGAAGCCAACAAAACCGATAGCGGAAGAACTAAAGGTATAATTCGAGGCATCGCAAATAATAAAAATTTGATAACCATCGCAAAATCCAAGTCTTTGCCGGCTAATTCGGCAATAAATATCCAAACCGATTGAAGGATAAATATAAAAAACAGAATGATAAATACCGTAAAAAAGGTACTAAGAAAAGTCTTCAGTAAGTATTTGTCGAGAATTTTCACCTAGAATTAATCTAATTTATTGATGTAGTAATTTGGATATTTACTCGCAACAAAAGTAAATTGATTTTTTGACAAAGGTTGGTTGGTTTTAAAAGAATTAACGGTTAATGTTGTTTTTGTTCCTTTTTTCCCCGTTTCAATCAAATTATAAATGTGTTTTGTTTGGACATCAATTCCCAATAATATTTCTTTTCTTTGGTCTTTGGCGTTTGTTGGAACCAATTTTACATATTGAATTTTACGACCCTTGATGTCTTCCAATTTATCCATTGTACACTTGTAACCCGAATTAAAAAAAGTCAACATCTTTGATGGAGTGATGGCGCTTTCCTCTTTTTCGTCAACAGTAGAAACAGTAATTTCCTCATCTTCAGGAACAATGGTATAGTTTTTCTTTCCGTCATATATTTTAGTCACACCCATAAAGTTTAAAATATATTGATTGCCTTTCATCGTCACATTTCCTTTGCTGTCTTGATGAATGTTTTCTTTGACATTATTCAAACTGTATTTAAAATCAATAACAATATTATCATAACCCTTTACTATAGAAGTAACTTTGTTCAAAAGGTCTTTTGCTTTGTTGTCTTGAGCTTGAATCGAAAAACTGAATTGTAGTAATAAGGTAATTAGTAAAACCTTTTTCATCTGTTTATAATATTTGTTTTTTATCTTAATCGTTAACTTTGTTCATTATTAAAAAATTGTTCCAAGTCATTCATATCTGAAATAGTAACATTTCTGGCCTTGCTACCTTCAAAGGGACCAACGATTCCTGCAGCTTCCAATTGATCTATCAATCGTCCTGCTCGGTTATAGCCCAATTTTAGTTTTCTTTGAAGCAAAGAGGCTGAACCTTGTTGTGCCATCACAATGACTTCGGCGGCTTCTCTAAATAATGTATCTCTTTCAGAAATATCCATATCAAGATTAATGCCACTTTCTTCGCCAACAAACTCTGGAAGCAAATATGCCGTTGGATATGCTTTTTGAGAACCTATAAAATCTACAATTTTTTCTACTTCGGGCGTGTCAACAAAAGCACATTGCACACGAACCACATCATTTCCGTTGTGATACAACATATCTCCACGACCTATCAATTGATCGGCTCCTTGATTATCCAATATAGTTCTCGAATCAATTTTTGATGATACTCTAAAGGCAATTCTGGCTGGAAAATTGGCTTTTATCAGTCCTGTAATTACATTTACCGAAGGTCTTTGTGTGGCAATGATTAAGTGAATTCCGATGGCTCTTGCCAATTGAGCCAATCTCGCAATGGGAATTTCTACTTCTTTGCCAGCGGTCATTATCAAATCGGCAAATTCATCGACAACTAGAATTATATACGGCAAAAATCGGTGACCATTTTCGGGGTTTAATTTTCTAGATTTGAATTTTTCGTTGTATTCTTTGATGTTTCTTACCATAGCATCTTTCAACAAAGAATAGCGATTGTCCATTTCGACACAAAGCGAGTTCAAAGTGTTGACTACCTTTGCATTGTCTGTAATAATGGCATCATCAGAATCGGGTAACATAGCCAAATAATGTCTTTCAATTTTATTGAAAAGCGTCAATTCTACTTTCTTTGGATCGACCAAAACAAACTTGATTTCAGCAGGATGTTTTTTGTATAACAAAGAGGTTATTACTGCATTCAAACCAACCGATTTTCCTTGTCCTGTTGCTCCAGCCATCAACAAATGGGGCATTTTTGCCAAATCGACAACAAAAGTTTCATTCGAAATGGTTTTTCCTAAAGCAAGAGGCAATTCCATTTCGGCTTCTTGAAATTTAGCAGAACCAATCACGCTTTTCATCGAAACCATTGTGGGATTCTTGTTGGGAACCTCGATTCCTATCGTTCCTTTTCCAGGAATTGGAGCAATAATCCGAATTCCCAAAGCCGAAAGTGACAAGGCAATATCGTCTTCTAAACTCTTGATTTTTGAAATACGGATTCCGGCTTCTGGTACTATTTCATAAAGCGTTACCGAAGGCCCAACGGTAGCTTTTATCTGTGCAATTTCTATTTTGTAATTGCGAAGCGTTTCTACAATTTTATTTTTATTTTCTTCTAATTCCTCCTGATTGATGGTGATTCCGCCAGTAGAATATTCTTTCAATAAATCTATTGTTGGGTATTTGTAATTGGATAAATCTAAAGTTGGGTCGAACAAACCAAAATCGGCGACCAGTTTTGAAGCCAAATTTTCTTCGATAATATCTTCTTCAGGTGATTTTTCAATCACAAAATGGTCATCGTCTGTATGAATAATCTCAAGTGAATGGAATGGGGGAGGAGTAACTTCTTTTGGAGTTGGCTTTAAACTTATCTCGGATGGATTATTTATTGTAGGTTTTAATGCTTCTTTGTTGAGTTCAAATTGTGAACCTGCTGTTGTTAAGTGAATTCCCTTAAGGTCTTCATCCTCCTCGGATTCTTCAACGGCATATTCTTCGAGATTATAAAAACTTGAATCTATACTAGTAGGATTTGAATTCAAATCTGTTTTAATTTCTTTTTTGGTTCTTTCAAAAAATGATTTTATTTTTTCGGGTGATACTTTGATTTTAAAAATCAGATAAATGATAAGTCCAAAGATTAAAACCAGTAATGTTCCAGTTTTACCTAAATAATCTTGCGAAAACAAATTCAATTCATAGCCAATGATTCCACCCAATTCGGGCAAAGAAGTGGCAAAAAAACCTAATAATACCGACAAGATAATAATGACAAACAAATCCCAAAACCAAATCCTATTGAGCTTTTTTGATGAAATATCAAGCACTAAAAAAATACCTGTGAGAAAAAACAATCGAACAAATAGAAACGAAGCGACTCCAAAACCTTTGTAAATCATTAAATCAGCTAGAAATGCACCAAATTTTCCCAACCAATTTTGAACCGTTTCGTTTCTGTCAGATAATTGATTAACAGCGCTTTGATCTTGTTGTCCGTAGATAAAAAAGGAAATAAAAGCAAGCAATAAAGCAATTGAAAACAAAACCAAGAGCGAACCCAAAACTATTTTATGTTGTTTTGTGATTGCCCAGGATTTTTTTTCTACCGAATTGGAATTCGATTTCTTGTCTGCTGAAACTGCTTTGGTTGTTTTTGCCATTCTTGGTTGAACTATTCGCTATAAAAATTTGGGTACATAGATGATTAATCCAATTGCTATTGCCGTAAGTGCTGCAAAAAAAACTGCACCAGCAGCAATATCTTTGATAAAACCAATTCTATGATGAAAATCGGGATGAATAAAATCAGCGATTTTTTCGACCGCTGTGTTGATTCCTTCTATGCTCATTACTAATCCTATCGACAAGGTTTGAAAAAGCCATTCGGTGGTAGTGATGTGCATAAAAAAACCTGTAATTGTCATCATTAGACCAATAAAAAACTGAACCATAATACTGTGTTCGGTCGTAATTAATTTTACGGCACCTTTTGCAGCATAGGAAACACTTTTTAATCTTCCGCTAAAGAATGAATTGTCTTTTTGAAATTCCATCCTGAGCTAAAGTGCTGCTAAGGCAGCTTCGTAATTGGGTTCATTGGCAATTTCAGAAACTTGTTCGGTATAAAGTACTGATCCGCTGGCATCTACCACAATGATACATCTGGAATGTAAACCTGCTAATACGCCATCCACAATTTCTAATCCATTGGTTTTACCAAAACTTCCATCTTTGAAATCGGATAAATTAACCACATTTTCAATTCCTTCGGCACCACAAAAACGTTTTTGGGCAAAAGGTAAATCTCTAGAAATACACAATACTTTTGTGTTTTCTAATTTTGAAGCAGTTGCGTTAAAAGTTCTAACCGAGGTAGCACAAGTTCCTGTATCAATACTTGGAAAAATATTTAAAACTAAATTTGTACCTGCAAAATCACTCAATGTAGCAATCGAAAGGTCGTTTTTAACTAATTTAAAATCAGCTAGTTTGGTGCCTGCTTTTGGTAATTCGCCTGAGGTGTGTATTGGGTTTCCACCTAATGTTATTGAAGCCATAATTTTTGTTTTTAAATGAGCTTCAAAAGTATGAAATTTTTTTCAGGATTTACTATTTTGATTTTAGGTTTTGTTGATTTAACCAAATTTTCAGAAACTATGCGCTCAAGCCTCTAAAACCTTGGGTTTATTGTTTTGTAATTCAGGTTTATTGCAATAAATATTTTGATTCTAAAAGGTTTGAATTTGTATTTCGAGGTTTGAAATAATTCTTGTAGATTTGAATTTGGTTTTGAGCATCATTAAAAAAAAGTTTACTCAAATTTCCAATTCCTTTGTTGCGTTTCCGTTTGAAAAGTCCAAGCCAAAATCCTACTGGTTTTTTGGCCTTGAGCCATATCAATGGTTTTAATTTCGACCACATTTACTTTGTTTAGGGTTTTGTAAAGGCTGGAAAGATTCTCTTTTTTGGAAACCAAAGTCGTAAACCAAAGACATTGCAATGGGTATTTGGCACTCTCGAAAATCATTTGGGTAATGAATCCTAGTTCGCCACCATCACACCATAATTCAGCATTTTGACCCCCAAAATTCAAGACTGGTTTGGTGGTTCTTGTGTTTTCGAGATTATTTATTTTGCGAATGGAGGATTTCGTGGCTTCTTCTTGAGAGTTATGAAACGGCGGATTGCAAATTGTGAGCGAAAATCGATCTTCGGGAGTGATGATATTTTTGAAAATAAAACGAGATTCGGTTTGCAGCTGTAAACTGATGAAATCGATTAATTTCTGATTATCCTCAATGATTTTTTTACAATTTTGAATGGCTTTTTCGTCAATTTCGGTACCAACAAACGACCAACCATAAACAGAATTTCCCAATATTGGATAAATACAATTGGCACCAATACCAATGTCAAGAACTTGTACATTTTCGCCTTCTGGAACAATTCCATTGTTGTTAGAAGCCAATAAATCAGCCACATAATGTATGTAATCCATTCGGCCAGGAATAGGAGGGCAAAGATAATTTTCGGGAATATCCCATTTTTTGATGTCGTAATTGGCTATTAACAAGGCTTTGTTGAGCGCTTTTACGGCTTCGGGATTACTGAAATCGATGGTTTCTCTAGAGGTTTCTAGGTTGAATTTATTTGCAGCAACAAAAGGTTGAAGTTCGGGGCAATTCTCAATTAATTGCTCAAAATTATACCCAAATCGGTGTTGATTTCTGGGATGCAAATTCGTTTTTTCGATGATCGGCTTCAATTTTATTTTCTTTATTTCGATGTAAATATAGTTTTAAAAAAAGAATTTTAGATCATTGTTGTCCGATAAAACTTATCGGAGTTTAATTTTTTCTATATTTTACAAGCATTCGAGAAGTTTTATCCTTGATCAGCTTGTTTTTAAGTGTCCTTTTGAGAATTCGATACGCAAAAAAATA
>Ga0316612_1000491_pt1 | contig 12063 bp, 5 predicted proteins | sample MIS2016226_MG_FD_207676 | JGI IMG/M metagenome (GOLD analysis project Ga0316612, IMG submission 207676) | Microbial mat bacterial communities from Middle Island sinkhole, Lake Huron, Michigan, United States - MIS.2016.226 | ecosystem: Environmental > Aquatic > Freshwater > Lake > Sediment... | reverse complement strand
TTGTGATAATTAAACTTTCGAGCGGTTTTCTTTCAACCCTCATAATAATCCAAATGAGTACATAAGTTTGATGTTTAGGTTTCTCTTAAAGATGCTAACAACCTACTTTTGGCCAGGAAAAACGTTGGCGAAATAAGCTGTTGGGTTCTGGATCTACTTTTCTCGTCCAGCCGAAAAAAGGAAATCAATCGGATTGTCGAGTTCGTATAAAAAGCGGTAGGCATCTGTTTCCTTAAGGCAGAAAGGTTCAATAAGAAGTATCATTTCTTCGTAGGCGTCGGGAGTGAGGTCGCAGAAAAATTCCTTATTGTCTTCTGTAATAATTCCTTCGTCAGTTTCTGCAATCCGGAGGGTAAGTGTGCAGTTGACGGGTATTATAAACTCATAAGATGATAAATAGATTATTTGCTTGGAACTGGAAACCAGATCCTTAATAATCGCCAGGAATTTACTTGCTTCTGCCTTGTTAAAATCATTTAAACGTATGGCATGTTCGCCGTAAGCGTTTATATTTTCGAGGAATTTTAGCTTCATTTTCGATGTTGGATGTGCAATGTTGGATGTTTGATGTTAGAAAACCCTCGAAGCGGTTTTTCAACCCTTCGAGCGGTTGTTGACTTCGAGTGGTTGTTGAAAATTTGTAGCGGATTTTCAACCCTTGAAGCGGTTTCTGTTGTAAAAAAAGAGGTGGGTTGACCCGTTACTGATTTATTCCTTAACCGGCTTTCCCACCTCTTATCATATTTGGATTTTGTCTGCTATGGGTTTTACATCCCTAATTGGTTCATCATAAATTCGTAAATAAATGTCCAGTTATCTATGCGGTGCGAGGTTGCTTGTCCGCTACCATGTCCGCTGTTGTAGTCCATGTGGAGGATTACAGGGTTAATCTGGCCCGGATTATTTTGCAGGGCTGCAACAAATTTCTTGGCATGTATAGGATCCACGCGGCTGTCGTTTTCGCCGGCAGTTACCAACATGGTTGGCACGTTTACACCTTTGCGGATGTTTTGATAGGGCGAATACTGCAATAACCATCTGAAATCTTCTTCGTTTTCGGCAGTGCCATATTCAGGGATCCAATAGCGCGCAATCAGGAATTTTTCGTAACGCAACATATCCAGCAATGGAACCATACAAATTACAGCTTTGTATAAATCGGGTCGCTGGGTGGCAATTGCTCCCATAAGCAAACCTCCGTTGCTGCCACCCATGGCAACAATTTTCGATGGATTTGTATATTTTTCTTTGATCAGCCATTCGGCGCAAGCATTAAAATCGTCGAAACAATTTTGCTTGTTTGCCAACATGCCATCTTGATGCCATTTTTCACCATACTCGTCGCCACCGCGGATTCCGGCTTCTACCACAATTCCGCCACGGTTTAAAAAGGATGTATAAAAACCATAATATCCCGGTTGTATGCCAGAATTGAACCCTCCGTAGGCTTCCAGCAAAACGGGGTTGTTGCCATCGAGTTTAATATCCTTGCGGTGAACCACAAACACAGGAACACGGGTGTTGTCCTTTGAATTATAAAATTTGATTTCGCCAATAATATTGCTCATATCCAACACTTCAGGACGCTGGTAATACAACCTCCATTTAAAGTTAGCCGGCGAAGCAACAAAAACCTTGGTTTCGGATGTAAATGTGTTCAGATACACATAAACCGAATCTTCTTCGCGGTCGTAGCTCATACCCGATACATTGCCAACTTCGGGAAGGCTGATTTCCTTGAGGCGTTTTCCGTTAAGGTCGTAAAGCGTTAGGCGGCTCATTATATCTATCTTATCCTGGATGATTATGCTTTTTTTAGTTATGGCATAGCTTTGCATCACTGTTTTGCTTTCGGGGATAAGCACTTTCCAGTTTTTCGATTCGGGATTGTTTTTATCGGCAACAAGCAGCTTGTAATTGGGCGCATTGTCGTTGGTGAAAATGTACAATTTATCGCCGATGGCATCAGGATAGGCGTATGATTTCTTGCTTTCGTAAATCAATTGCCCTTTCTCGAAGGTGCCTGTTTTGCGGATATAGCACGAATTAGCGTAAAAGTCGCTTTCGCCCGAAAAGCTTACATCGCTGTAGCGGTTGTCGTAGGTATAGTAGCTGTTTTTGGCATCGGCTGTGGTGCCAATCATTTGTGCTTTATCCTGTGGCTCCCCCACTTTCCACCAATAGGTTTTTAAGGGCAATTGTTTGTCGATATCTTCTTTGGTACGCAGTGTGAAGTAGGCGTGCTGCTGATCCTTGGTCCATTGGAACCCAAATGTGTTTTCGAGCGGTGGAAACAATATTTTACCGGTGCGGGTTTCGATAATGTAGGTGGTGGTGATTTCGGCACCGCTTTTTTGAACGCTTACGGCTGCTCTTTCGCCATCGTAGGTGTAAGCAAAGCCTGAAGTTGAGGTGTTTCCGGTGGTATCGAGTTTAACAGGATCCCAGATCAGGATTTTTTTACCATCCAGGATGGTGTACACCTTCGATTGTTTGTCGCCTTTGCGTTTTATTGTCTGGAAAACCCTTTTGCCTTCTTTGTTAAGTGGGCTTTCGTAATCGCGGTCGATGTAAGCGGCAATATCCTCGCGGAGGCCGGGATGTTTTTTCTGTGTGGCTTCCAGGTACGCATTGCCATAATCGTGTTGGGCACGGGTCCAGTTAACAACTGCAGGATCGGCTTTGTTTTCGAGCCAGCGGTATTCGTCGGTAATCAGTACACCGTGCATGGTGTCGGTAACTGCCTTTACGGGCGTTTTGGGTGGGAAGAATGTTCCTTGTGCCATGGTAGCAATTTGCATAAGGCTTAGGCTTGCAATTAATAGGATTGGTTTCATAAAAGGCGATTTGATTTGTTGAAAAGGTTTATTGCCGATTTTATAAGAGGTTGGTAGTCTAATAAAAACGTTCAAATATATGTTAATGTTTCGGTATAGGTTTTATTATTCGATGAAATATAGTTTCTTCAGGATAGGTGGTGAGAAAAAATCGGTGAAAGGGGAGGTGGGGGGATAGCTGGGAGTCGGAGTGTTTGGGAGTGTTGTTTACTGTTCTTGTATTCCTACTCATTTTTACCACAGTTTACCTTGATTTTGTTGCCTGACTGCTAAAGTTTTGATTTTGTGTAGAATGGAAAATTTGAAGCTCTTTTTAAAGTTGTGGTAGTTGAAATTTTTTTCAGTGGAATTACTTTGACCTAAACACACGAATGGAATTAGCGAGGAAGCCCTATCGTTAACGATTAAGATTATTGCAAGTCAAGACTTAATTATATTGAAATCAGGGAATTTTCAATTTGATAACCATTTACTTTGTCAAAAAGTTAAATGAAACATCAAAACTTTGGGATTATTCAATGTGTCTCATCTATTTTCATAAGTTGCTGATATCATGGAGTTACATAGTTGAAGTTTTTTGGGGCTGGTACTCCTTATTTAATTACTCAACATGCTGCCTTTTAAGTATTTATTGCTACATTTGAAGTCGCATCTGAATAAGTATAAACCCTAACCCCAAAAAACTATGAAAAGCCTTTCCATTTCAGCCCTTCTTTTGTTTTTTTACTCTTATGGTTTCACTCAGCTTTCTGGTATAAAAACCATTCCAGGCGATTATGCAAGCATTCAAGCAGCTATTACCGCGCTTAACACAAGTGGCGTTGGTGCAGGTGGGGTTACCTTTAACGTGGCAGCAGGGCACACCGAAACCTTTACATTGGCAACTGCGGGCACCATAACCGCCACAGGCACTGCAGTCAATCCCATTGTATTTCAAAAAGCAGGGACAGGCAACAACCCAATAATTACACCTGCAGCAGGTGGTGGGATTCGGGATGGTATCATTAAACTTTCGGGCTCCGACTATATTACCTTTGATGGTATTGATTTGGTAGAGGCCTTAGCCAACAACAATACTACAAAACAAATGGAATGGGGCTATGCCTTGGTTAAAAAAAACAATTCAGGTGCATTGGATGGATGCGCTTATGTTGTGATACGAAACTGCTCAATCAGCCTAACGCAAACCAATAATAATACAAGAGGTATTTATGTAGCCAACCACACTGCTACCAGCACCTCGGCGCTTATTCCGGCAACCTTGGCCGATGTGCATAGCAATTGCAGTTTCTACAACAACACTATAAGCAACTGCAACATACCAATCAGCTTAATGGGTTACAACGCACCATCGCCCTACACTTTATTTGACCAAAACATGAAAGTTGGGGTTGATGGCGGAAATACCATCAGCAACTTTGCCGGTGGCAAAGGGATTTATACGAAATGGCAGTACAATATTCAAATAGCCAACAACACCATTACAGAAACTGTTGGTTCAAACAGTGCTATTTATGGCATCCATGTTGATGCCGCATTTCGTGCACCTGCCAGTATCCATAACAACACCATCAGCCTGAAAAATGGTATTTCGGCTGCTACAGCAATTTATGGAATCGCATGTGGTTCAGGAAGTAGTGTTACAAGTAATACTTGTGTTGTTACCATTTCAAACAATACTATCCAAAACTGCTCATTTGGCTTTAATGGTTCCACGGGCTTTAATGGCATATATATGGAATCGACTCCTGACACGGTTTACATCAAAAACAACCAGATACTTAACAATTCAATGTCAGGCAATTCAACCTTTTATGGAATTTACACAAACCATCCTTTAGCAGCAGTAATCAAGGACAACAACCTAACTGGCAATAGCAAAACAGGAAGCTTTGGAGATTTTTATGGAATAAAGGCTGGTAACTCAACCGTTGTATGTGATGCCAATCAAATCATAAACAACACCTTCAATCTCGTAAGTGGATCTGGCACAAGCTATTTAGCTGGCTACTATAACAATGCGGCACAAAATGAAGAAATACTGTCAAACAATGCGATAGATGGGTTAAACATAACAGGCACAACCTCTGGAAGCATGTCAGTTGATGGCATATATGCAACGTCATATATACCTCGAACAATAAATGGCAACAGTGTAAGCAACCTTTCATTAACCGATGGGAACATTTGTGGGATTAATTCTCCCACATCCAGCACTATGAGCATTTATCGCAACAAAGTTTTTGGAATAAGCAACCTAACTGGCGCATCTACCTCAATCAGTGCCAAAGGGATTTTTGTCAGCACCTTTGGTGAACTAGACTTATATAACAATTTCATATCCGATATCAATACCCCTCAAGGAAATTCAGCACACGCATTAGCTGGCTTGTATATTGGCAATAGCCCAACCTTTGGCCAAGTTGCAAATGTTAGCTACAATACAATATATATTGAGGCAAACAGCACCGGCGCATTGTTTGGAACCTCGGCATTTTATTGTGCTTATGCGGGTTCTCCAAATTACCTATCGTTAACCACTCACAACAATATCTTCATTGACAAATCAACACCCAATGACTTTGGCAAAGCAGTTGCGTTCAGACGTGGCGGAGTTTCATTACTAACGTTTAATGAACTATCCGATAACAACAACCTGTATGCTGGCACGCCCAGTCCAAATCATCTCCTTTATGACGATGGTTTGTTTTCAATGGAAAACTTAACAGACTACCAAACCTGGATGATGCCCCGCGAGCAGCATAGCATTTCGGAAAACACATCTTTTATCAATACACTAACAAAACCTTACAACTTGCATGTCGATGCCAGTAACCCAACACAATGTGAAAGTGCTGGTGTGGAAATATCTACACCTCTTGCCATAGATGAAGATTATGATTTGGATCCGCGTTTCCCAAGCCCTGGGTATCCTGATTTACCAGAAGCCCCGGCTACAAAACCCGATATTGGTGCTGATGAATTTGCCGGGATCCATCTGGATTTAACTCCACCAAGCATCAGTTATTCAAGCCTACAATTTACTGGTTATACTGGAAACAGGACTTTGATGGCGACTATTACCGATGACTATTCGGGAGTTCCGATTGCAGGGATAGGCTTGCCCGTGCTTTATTGGAAAATAAATCAAGCAGGGTCATGGCTGTCGGCACAAGGCACATTTGTTTCATCAAGTATATATCTTTTCACTTTTGGTGATGGGGCTGTTAATGGAGATACTGTTTATTACTATGTAGCGGCTCAAGACCTGGCTGCTGTGCCCAATGTGGCAGTCAATCCATCCGATTTTGCAACTGGTCTTGGAAGCAACCCACCCTCCAGTGCTGAAGTGCCTTTCCCAAATTCTTACCGTATTTCCAGCATGTGCGGAACTTATTATGTTGGCACCGGACAAGACTTCGAAAACCTGAATGCTGCACTTACCAGATTGTACGAAAGTGAACTTACCTGCCCTGTTGAATTATTGCTTACCGATTCAATAAATGCCAGTCTTACGCATACAATTTATCCATTTTTTGGGAGCAGCCCTACTAATACAGTTACCATTAAACCTGCACCTGAGAAAAATGTAATTTTTTCTGCTTTTTCATTTTCCGGGGTATTCAACATTCAGGGAGCATCCAATTTTATAATTGATGGCTCAAACTTGCCCGGCGGCAATACCCATAACATGTATATAAACAACCTGGATGGGACTGGGGCGCCCGTCATTAAATTCAATGCCCTAGATGGCTATTTTTCAAAGAATGTAACCATCAAAAACAGTAACCTGATTGGTGGCGGGTCCTCCTACTCTTCTTATGGAGTTTCATGTTTGGGCGTTTCAACAGTTGACTCGTTTAACATTATCAATAACCGATTCTGGAATTTGGTGGTTGGAATCGATTTATATGGTGATGCTACGAATCCCATTGAAGGATGCACGATAGAGAACAATACCTTCGGATCCATAATTGACACGCTTAGGCTTTCGAGAAATGCTATTCACGCAATGTTTACGAATGGTTTGATTGTGCAAAACAATTTGATTACCAACCTTCAATGGGGCGATTCTGCTCCCATTGGCATTGATTTAGGCATTGGAAACACTCAAACACAAATTATTGGTAATACTATAACAGGAATTAGATACAACGGACTTAATGATTATGGTGCCATTGGGATAAATGTCCAAACTCAAACCACAGATTCAGATATCCTTATCGCGAACAATATCATTTCCGACATTAGCGGCAATGGTTCTTCGGAACCCGAAGTTAATGGCATCAATGGAATTAGCACCTCCAATACGCATGGTTTAAAAATCTTGCATAACTCAATCAATCTGTATGGCGACATTACAGGCCAGAACATCAACCTGAAAAGTGCCGCCATTTTTATTGGTTCGGGAACCGAAGCTTTAACTTTGGCGAATAACATCTTCAGGAACACGCTGGTTGATGTAAATTATGCCACTACCAAAGCTTATGCCCTCTACAGCCAAGCCGATAGCTGGTTGCAAACCCAAATTGACTTCAACTGTTATTACACATCAGGCTCACAGGGTGTTATGGCGTTTGTTGATGGGCTTGAATATACCAATGTGGTTGACCTTAACATAGAAACCGGCACCGACTCTTTTTCGTTAAACGCCGACCCTTTGTTTAATGACCCCATTACGCTTATACCAAGCACAACCTCACCTGTATTGGGCACTGGCACGCCATTTATGGAGGTTACTACTGATTTTCTGGGTTTTAACCGAAGCTTCAGCAACCCAAGTATAGGCGCTTACGAAAATGGTGCCGGCACAAGCAACAAAAACCTTGTAATCACCCTTTTGCTCGAAGGTTTGTACGATAGTATCGGCATGATGCGAAAAGCCAGCAATGGCACTGTTGCACTTTATCCAGGGCTTATTGCTGATCAGGTAACGGTTGAATTGCATGATCCTGCAGACTATGCGAATATCATATACAGCCAGATAGCAAACCTTACAACTTTAGGCACGATTACCCTCAATATACCAAGCAGCCACAACCAACAATACTATATTACAGTGAAACACCGATCGCACCTTGAAGTAACCACTGCTACGCCCATTTCATTAGAGTTTGACTTGGTTGATTGCCCAATGGACATGCCTTCGCTGGTGTATTCAAACAACCTTAAACAATCTACAGATGGATATTGGCTGGTTTATGGTGGCAATGTAAATCAGGATGCTTTTGTTGATTACTTAGATTTAAATGGTACTGCGGCAGCTGTTTCGGTTTTTTTAACCGGCAATGAGCCCGAAGATGTTGATTGCAATGGGGTGGTAGATGCCCATGATTTAATCCTAATAGATAATAATTACGCCGTTTCGGCACAAAGCTATCACCCATAAGCTATGCTAAATCAAAAAAACCGGCAACATAAAGGCCGGTTTTTTTTTGAAGATAGGGGATTTGTGGACATTGTACAGTGGAATTAAATTGGCTAAACTACGCAAAGTGATTCGCGTGGTAATAGGGACATAATTATTTCTTATTATGATCAAATCGCAACTTTCTTTTCGTACAAATAAGTCTGAAAACCTATAAAATTGTTTCTGATAGATGCAATGTCGCCAAGTTCCTTTTTAGCGTCCGCAATCGCATGATATTTTAAAACAAGCAAGTCTCCAATTTTGGTATCGTCCAATTCATCAACGCCTTGTTTAACATACTGATTTAGCACAAAATCTAAAAACTCTTGTTGTTTTGGATCGTAGTTGAATAAATGAATTTTTGCTTTTTCGGCTCTTTCCGCTCTGTTAATTATGCTTGAATGGAAAGCGATATACGCCAAAACATCATACAAATCACTGTTTTCAGCGTTTAATACTATTTGAAATTCCTGCAATTGCTGTTTGGCAAATCCCTTTTCTGTAAGTTCTTCAAGCAATTTCTTTCTTGTATCTGGTTTACTCCAAATTGTACGTAATTCATCTTCACTTTTGAAAAGTGCGGGCAATGCCCCAAACAAGGACTTTAAAAATTCTTCTGCTGAAATTGGTGTTCCGTCAGGGCTCCAAAACGAAGTACTAACCATGTGCTGAAATTGCCTGACTTTACCATCTGCCAATTTCACTTTTATCATTCGTCTTGGTGGAACGTCGCAGCGACACATTATATAACCACAAACTTCACAAGCTGGTTCTGGTTCTTTAAAACAAATGCAAGGACTTTGGTTACAATATTGACAAGGTTGTGGCTGTGGTCGTGGTTCTGGTGTTTCAGGTTCTTCGGGCTCGCCGTCCCATTCAGGGTCACTAAAGTGATGATGTGCTTTTACAAAATCGTAAATCGTGAAATAATCTTTGCCATCAAACAAACGAGTTCCACGGCCAATGATTTGTTTAAATTCTATAATGGAATTTACAGGACGAAGTAAAACAATATTTCTTACTTCGGGAGCATCAACACCTGTACTAAGTTTTTGTGAAGTAGTAAGAATGGTTGGGATGCTTTTTTCGTTATCCTGAAAATTTCTTAAATGTTGTTCCCCCAATTTTCCATCGTCTGCGGTAACGCGATGGCAAAAGTTTGGGTTTTTTGAAGTTGCATATTGATTAATTAAATCACGAATTGCCAAAGCATGGATTTGAGTTGCACAAAAAACCAAAGACTTTTCGGTTTGATTAATCAAACTCATAAATATTTTTACCCGATATTCTTCACGTTCTTTAATTTCAATTATGCGGTTCATTTCCGCTTCGGGGTAGCGTTTGCCTTCTTCAATTTCACCTTCCAAAACTGTATCATCCGAAGTGAACAAATATTCATCAATAGTCGTGTCTATTTGCTTTACTTTGAATGGAGTTAGAAAACCATCGTTGATTCCTTCTTTTAATGAATACACATAAACAGGTTCACCAAAATACTCGTAAGTGTCTGCGTTTATTGTTCGTTTTGGCGTTGCTGTTAAACCTAACTGGATGGCTGGTTTAAAATATTCCATAATAGCTCTCCAACTGCTTTCGTCATTGGCTCCACCACGGTGACACTCGTCAATAATGATAAAATCAAAAAAGTCATTTGGGTATTCGCCAAAGTATGGAGTATCATTAGGACCACTCATAAAGGTTTGGAAAATGGTAAAAAACACACTGCCGTTTTTAGGCACTTTACCTTTTTTCTTTATGTCGCCTGGGTTGATACGAACTAAAGCATCTTCTTCAAATGCCGAAAAAGCATTAAAAGCCTGGTCGGCTAATATATTTCTGTCGGCTAAAAATAAAATTCGCGGACTTCTTGCTTCGACAGGCTCAGCAACCCACTCACCCAACTCATTTTTTATTAATGGCCGGTGAGCTTGCCGAACCGTCCATTTTGCTTGAAACAGTTTCCATGCAATTTGAAAAGCTATTGCAGTTTTACCTGTTCCTGTGGCAAGCGTTAATAAAATACGAGGTTCGTTATTCGAAACAGCTTCTAAAACCCTGGTTATCGCATTCTCCTGATAGTAGCGTGGTTGCCATGTTCCGCTTTTGTCCTCAAAAGGAACGGATAATAATTTTTCACGCCATGCTTCGACAAGCCTGGCATTCGGATCATTTGATTGCGGAAAAGTCAATTCCCAAAGTTCGTCAGGGGTTGGATAAGAAGTTACCTCCCCTTCAGCTGCTTCCTGCATATCAATGCAGTAAATTTGTAACCCGTTTGTACTGTATGTAAAACGGACTTGCAACCTGCCTGCATAATCTTTGGCTTGCCCTACGCCTTCGGTGTAATATTTATCACTTGATTTGGCTTCAATTACAGCAAGATTCCTGTTTTTGTATTGCAATATATAATCGGCCTTGTCGGGTTTGCTGCGTTGTCCATGTCCGATTAAACGGCCTTTGTTGATGGGGAATTCCATACGAATGCGACTTCCATCCACAACGCCCCAACCTGCTGCTCTTAAAACGGGGTCTATTAATTCAGCTCTAGTTTCGGTTTCATTCATTGGTATCAATCAAATAACTGATCGTTAAAAACTCGTTGAACTCCAACTAAAAATTGATGGAAACTCACAGATTTATTTGCCGATATATCCAAATGCCTCGAAATTTCTTTCGATGATGAAATCTCCTTATATGCAGGAAATATCTTTTTTAATTTATCCTTTGCATTTAAATTATCCGGATTTCTAAATTGTGCTTTCCCAATATAATTGGAACTTTTAAAACCCGGATATGCCATTTCAATGGCCTTTAAATCTCCGAGATACCATGATTCTAATTCACGACAAACTATGCGGATAACAATTGGAATATCAGTGGTTCCACATGTTGTTTTTAATTTTTCTTTTAGAATTTTACAGTCAGCACTATCCTGATCATGTAAAATAATCACAGCTATAGGCTCGCGAAAATAGTTAAAAGCTCGAATTTTAGTTGGTATTGACTTCTGCAAGTCACTTTTCCCCTGATGTTTTCTGATGAAATAATTTTCATTCAAAACCCATTTTTCAGGCACTACTTTTGGCAAAAGCTCGCTTAAACATTCAACCATCGAAGGTTCTTCAACAAGTATTTCTATCCTCCCCATAACTATCGAGTCTTTGGGCTACTGCCTTTAAAATATCCTTGCGACCATAACCAACCCAATTTATCACCCGAATCTTTCAATGTTTTAACCATATCATCATCCGAGGCTCTTTTAATACTCGAATAGCCTTCTTTTTTTTGTAACCAAAATACTTCATCTGGTTCTAAGGCATTTAAAAAATCGGGCGAATGGGTTGAAATAAAAACTTGTCCACCCCGATTTGCGTACTCTCTGAATTCTTCAGCAAGCTCCACCAACAATTCAGGATGCAGATAGTTCTCAGGCTCTTCTACACAAAGCAAAGGATGAGGCTTTGGATCATTCAGAAGCATTAAATAAGCAAACATTTTAATAGTTCCGTCCGAAACATAACGCGAAATAAAAGGGTCTTTAAAACTGCCATCCTTAAATTGCAGAACAATTCGCCCATCGCTTGTTTCCTCAGCTGTTACATTATCTATTCCCGGAATCCGCTGCTGGAGTTTTTGAAGTACTTTGTCGAACTCGGCAGGGTAATTCTCGAAAATAAATTTAGTGTATTGCGCTAAATTGTTGCCAGAAGTGGATAAATGCTCGCTTAATCCGGTATCGGAAATAGCCTGTGCTGCCTGTATTTGGAAATTAGAAACATACCAGTTTTCGAGTAAGCGCCTAAAAGAATTAATTGC
>Ga0316612_1000488_pt1 | contig 12089 bp, 12 predicted proteins | sample MIS2016226_MG_FD_207676 | JGI IMG/M metagenome (GOLD analysis project Ga0316612, IMG submission 207676) | Microbial mat bacterial communities from Middle Island sinkhole, Lake Huron, Michigan, United States - MIS.2016.226 | ecosystem: Environmental > Aquatic > Freshwater > Lake > Sediment... | reverse complement strand
AAAACTAAAAAAACCTAACACAAAAATGGAACGTTTTGAACATAAATAATAACAAAAAAAGGTCAACGTATTTTAGGACAAGACAGTATTGACATAATTTTAATTTTCCTCTCTTGAGTTTAAAAGTTCCCCATTGATTGTTGATTAAGTTATAATTATTTATATTTTTTACCCCCGTTTCACAAGTTTTGTATGTATGGCTTTTTTTTAATTCAAAAAATGCATCATCTTGAATTATGGATTTTTCATTTATTTGTGTTGATGTGCAGGAATACAATATACATGAAATAAAAATTATTGAATTTTTCATACAATTAATATGCTTTCATTTTTAAAATATAAAATTCTTCTTTTTCACGCATTTTTTTCTTTTCTGATTCAGTTTTATCTCCATATCCACAAAGATGTAATATTCCATGTGCCATTACACGATTTATTTCTTCTTGAAAATCAACTTGATATTCTAATGAATTTTCTTTTACGGTTTCTATAGATATAAAAATATCTCCAGAAATTATTTTATTTTCACAATAATCAAATGTTATAATATCTGTATAATAATCGTGGTTTAGATATTGCTTATTTATTTCTAAAATTTTCTCATTAGAACAAAAAATATAAGAAATTTCACCCATTTTTCTCTTTTCATTTTTAATTATTTCTTCTATCCAATGAGTGGTTAATTGTTCATTATTAAGTTGAAAAACAACATCTTCGTAATTATATTCTATCATCAATTTTTTTATTTTAAAACCAATATCCTAATGCTACTGAAATTATATTATTTTTATCACTGGGCGAGTATGAGTATCTTAAATTAATAGGCCCTGCAGGACTATCATATCCATACATTATTCCAACTCCGCTGTGTTCATATTGAAAATATTGAATATCTTCAAAATTGTTTTTTAAATTTGCAATATTTCCAAAAAGTGTTAAATAGTTGTTTTTGAATATGTTATATTGAATTCCACTATAAATTAAAAATTTATGTTTTGCAGTAATTTCTCCAATTTTCATTCCATAAAACTTTTCGTGATTTATAAATTCTTGATTAAAATCTCCTCCAATACTATTATTATATACAAAGCTGGAATTATCAAAACTTGTTCCTAATGAAAACCTTGTTTGTAGAGTAAAATGTTTTAGAAATGAAATACAATAGTTTAAAGTACTGTTAAAAATTATAGCTGGTTTAAAGTTTTCACTGTTTGATGCTACCAAATAACTAGCTTTAGCTTCAAATTTCATTCCTTGTGTTGGGTAGTTAGGATTATCTCTTGTATCTACTCTTAAATAGGAGTATGGAGATATAAAATAGCTGTCTTCAAGTTTAACTTGAGGGTTGTTTTGCGGTAAATTTTTAGTTTTTGCATTAATATAATCGTGTTGTATTCCTAAACCAAAAGCATATTTGTCATATAAAGTGCTTTGTAGATAGAATTGTTGATTGAACCATTCTGTTTTATATTCAATTTCTTCTACACCATTAAAATTTATAGGAACTCTTATATATTTAGAAGAGAATCCAAAACTTGGATATACTCCATTATCTATATAAATATTAGCTTCATATCTTGGATAATCACCAAAAACGCCATCTAAGGAGAGTTGTGAATTGTTAAAAATAAAACTCTTTTGTGTAATATTTACTAATAATCCTGTTTTAAATGTATCGTCATAATGTAATCCAAATTTGAAAAATAATTTATTTTCGTTTTCTAAGACATTTAGTTTAAGTGTATGATTTCCATTTTGATTTTCATCTAATAATTTATATGTTATGGTTTTATAAATTCCTGTTGAATATAATGTATTAATACCTTCAATAATATCTTGATATACAATTTCTTTAGGTGGTTTTATTCCTATTTTTCCTTTTATAAATGAAACATTAAATTTGTCTTGCCCTTCAATTTCAATTTTATTTATCTTAAATTTTTCTATTTTTTTAATATGCTTTTGTTCAGTATAATTTTCTCTGCCTTGCTTCTTAGCAATATTTTTAAATAGTTCAAGGTATTTTTCTGCTTCTAAAGTACCTTTATAAACGACACTATCTTTAGTATTAAAATCAGTAACATTTATACCATTTAGTTTTGGATTTATTGTTATATCACTATAGGGTCGTTGTTTGTCAACACCTTTAGAAATAGTTATGTTGTTGATTTGATTTATGAGTTCGGGTAAGTCTATAATTTCTGATTGATCTTTTAACTCTTGTGTTAAATCTACTCCAATTACAATATCCATACCTTTGTCTTTCAGTAATTTAGCTGGAAAATTGTTAATCAAACCCCCATCAATATATTTTACACCATTTATCGAAAATGGTTCAATAAGACCAGGTAATGCACCACTTGCCATAATGGCTTCTGGTAAAAATCCATTTTCAAAAACTACTTCTTTTCCTGTTGAAAGTTCTACTGAGACACAAGCAAAAGGTATGGGTAGTTTTGAAAAGTCTGAAATGGAATGTACATGGCTAAGTAATGATGTATAATAATCTAAAGCTCCTTGCCCCTTTGAGATAGCACTTGGAATTTGAAAATTGAAATTATTAAATGGAATTTCTAAAATATATTTTTCTTTATATGTTTTATCAAATAATGGAATATTTTTTCTCTCTTTGTCGTTGAAAATGATTTTGTTAAAGTCGGCTTTTTTCAATATACTATCCAATTCATTGGCTGAATATCCTGAAGCATATAACCCTCCAATGGTAGCGCCCATACTTGTTCCTGAAATATAATCAATGCGAATACCCGATTTTTCCAATACTTTCAGCACACCAATATGAGCATATCCCTTTGCACCACCACCACTTAAAACCAAACCCACTTTTGGCCCCTGTTTTTGACCAAAACTACTATTAAAAAATAGTATTAATATGTAAATTATAAATATTTTATAATATTTCATTTTATTCTATCTCTCTTTTTATTTTATTAAATATTCTTATTTGAGTTTCTATTATGGTTGTATTAAATTCATGACCAGCTTTGTTTACTAAATAATATTTCTTTTTTGGTGATTTAATTTTATGAAAATATTTTTTGGTACTTTCTTTCGATGTTAAAATATCTTCATTTCCTTGTATAAAATAGATTGGAATTTCAAAAATATTGTTTTCTTTAATTAAATCAACATTTTCACTCATTGATTTTATTTCTAATTTTTTATCACCTACAAAATTAATGAATGAGTAATCATCACCATCGTTTCTGTTTTTCTCATCTATTTTTGAATTATAATTTTCAGTAGAAATATACCAATTATTTGGTGCAGCTTTTGTGTTTAATTTTTCAAAAGTTTTTATAATTTTTATAAACTTACCTGAATCTCTTGCTCTTTCAAAAGGAGCATTTCCTATTTTTTTTAAGATATTTAAAGCATCGGTATCTTTCCTTTTTTTAGCTATATTCTCAATTCTTTTATAAAAAGCATCATCAATAAATGCTTGTACAATTTGTGAATGGCCAACATATGCGTAAAATAATTCAGGATTTTTTGCGATCATTTTTATTCCTAATAGTGAACCCCATGAAGTTCCAAAAAGAATTAATTTTCTTTTATTTAATGTCTTTAAAACATAATTTACTATTTCTAATCCATCTTTTGTCATAAGTTCTATGCTCAATGGATTTTCTTTCAAAAATTCTGGCGTTAATTCTTCTGGTGCTATTTTACCAAAAGTTTTTCCTGTTCCTCTCTGATCCCAATGTACAATCAAATATTCTTTTTCAATTTTTTTATATATAGTTTCAGAATATGGACTTAGAGGGCTTCCAGGACCTCCGTGAAGAAATAGTATTATAGGTTTTGTAGAATTCCCCTTTATACTAATCCATTGTTCTATCCCATTTATTTCAATAAATTTTTCTTCATTAATAATTGAATCTTTTATTTTCTGTATTTGTGAAAAAACAGTAGTATTAAAAAAAAGCAAAAGTAAAATAACTAATTTTGTGCTTACATAATTCTTCATATTTTTAAAATGTTTGGTATATTGTGTTTTTTCATTCTCTATAATAGATTCTTTTCACTCTCGGGGAGACAGATGTAAAACATTCATAAGGAATGGTTTGGCACCAATTTGCAAATTCTTGTATGGTTGGACTTTCACCAAACACTATAACTTCATCACCTTCCTTTGCTTCAATTTCTGTAACATCACACATCATCATATCCATACAAATACTGCCAATTATTTTGGCTTTTTGTTGATTTATAACTACATAAGCCTCCGATTTTTCTAATATTCTTGGAATACCATCAGCATATCCAATGGGTAAAGTAGCAATTAAACTATCTTTTTTAGCTGTAAACCTTCTTCCATACCCAACTGTATCACCCAATTTTATTTTTATAATTTCCGAAATAACTGTTTTTAAACTTGCTACTGTTTGCAAATGTTTTTGTGTATTTTCATCAGAGCTCGACCCATACATTCCTATTCCTAAACGAACCATATCATATTGATATTGTGGAAAATGGATAATTCCACTAGAATTTAAAATATGTTTAATGGGCTTATACCCTATAGACATTGTAATTTTTTGATAACATTTTTCAAAAAGATCGATTTGATAAATCGTAAAATCTTTTTGATTTTTATCATCAGAAACCGCTAAATGACTAAATACACTTATAATTTTTATTTGGTTTGTATATTGTTTAATCAAAGAAATTATCTCTTCTAATTCCTCAAATGAAAACCCCAATCTGTTCATCCCAGTATTTATTTTTATATGAATGGGATATGTTTCTGTAATAGATTTTTGTAATAAAGTAGCAATAAATTTTTTAAAAACACGAACAGAGTATATTTCTGGCTCCAATTGATTTTCTATAATAGTATCATACGAACTTTGCTCAGGATTCATAACTAAAATGGGCAAATGAATATTTTTTTTTCGTAATAAAGCACCTTCATCTGCATATGCAACTCCTAGATAATCAACATGATAATGTTGTAATACTTCAGCAATTTCAATGGTTCCCATTCCATAGGAATGTGCTTTTACCATTGCCATAATTTGTGTTTTCGAGTTTATTTTTGTTTTGAAATAATGTACATTAGCAATTATTGAATTTAAATTTACTTCTAATATAGTATCATGTTTTTGTTCTTCTACTATTTTTGAAATTTTTTCCAATTCAAAATTTCGTGAACCTTTTATTAAAATAGCTTTTTCAGTAAAATTATTTTCTTTAAAGAACTCAATACTCTCTTTCGTTGTTAAAAATGAATGTTTTAAATTTTTAAAAAGACTTTTATACTTTGATATTTTTTCTCCAATCAAATATACTTCTTTTATAGTATAAGAATTTACTAGATTGCTAATATCTTTGTAGGTTTTTTGTTCAAATTTAATGCTTTGTTGTATTTCTGAAAGTATTAGTATTTTATCTTTATTTTGTTGATTTAAAACGTCTAATGCAATAGATATAGAAGAAATATCTGAATTAAATGTATCATTTATTATAGTGCAATTATTAATACCTTTCTTTATTTGTAATCGCATCTCAATAGATTCTAACGTATTAAATTTCTCTTTAAAATCATTTAAATTTAAATCTAAAGCAGATAAAATTCCTATTAAACATAATGAATTTTTTACTGAAGAATCATCCAAAAATGGAATTTTATAAAATATTTTTTTCTTTTTATATAAAACTTCTATTTCTGTAAAGTGTTCTTTTCTAACTATATTTATAAGTTGAATATCGGATTTTATGTTATTTCCAAAAGAAATAACTTTCTTATTAGAATTTGTTTTTTTAAGTTCATATTCAATCTCTTCATCGTATGGAATAACTACTATTTCAGAATTGATAAATAATTTTATTTTTTCCTGAATTAATTGTTTTTTTGATGTAAAATTTTCTAAATGCGCTGTTCCAATATTGGTTAATACACCTATTTGTGGAGCTAAAATTTTCTCTAATTTCAGCATTTCATCTGGCAATGATATTCCTGCTTCAAATATTCCTAAATTATGATTTTCATTAATTTCCAGAATTGATAGTGGTAAACCTAATTGCGAATTATAACTTTTTGGATTTCTGATAATTGAAAATTTTTCATTTAATAAATGATTTAACCATTCTTTTACTATGGTTTTTCCATTACTACCCGTAATTCCGACAATGGGTATATTATATTTTTTCCTATGAAATTTTGCCCAATTTTGTAATGAAGTTAATGGCTCTTTTACAACTATATAGGTACAGTTGGGTCTATAATTATCAAATTTTTTTCCAATATAAATCCGAATTCCTTTTTCATACGCATCTTCTGTATGACTTCCTTTTAATGAAATAAAAGCACAATTTTCTGTAGAAACTATATTTCTGCTATCAAAATATAGTTTTGAAATTAATGCCTTTTTACTACCAAAAATTTCAGCGGATAAAATATTTTGTAATTCCAGAACTGAATATGGGATCATTAGTTTTTTAAGACAAAGTTACTAAAATTTGTTTTGTTATCCTTATCGCTATTTTTTATATTTTTGTTATAAAATAATAAATTTTGAAAAAATATATCTCCTATTTTTTGTTTTTTTCTTTAGGATTGTTGCTTATGTATTTATTTTTTAAAAGCACAAGTTATTCTTCTGGAAATAAAGAAACCCAATTGTTAAGTTATCAAATTTCAAAACTCAATAAGTTGATTGTTATTGAAGAAGAATACAGAGGTTTACATAAGGAAAAACTTCGCCCTAATTATGGTATTTCTTTTAAAAATGACTATATAAATTTAACAGAAACAGAAATCACTTTTGATGTTAAAGTAAAAACTCAAGTTACATACGACATGAAGAAGATACAAATTGAAGTAGATTCTGTAACCAAAAAAATTCATATAAAGTATATTCCAGAGCCCGAAATTACCTATTTTCCTGAATTAAGTGTTCGAGATTTAAATCAAGGCTTATTTAATAAGTTTTCAAAAGAAGAAATAAATAAAGTTTCTGAAAATGCAAAGAAAGGCATCTTAAAAAAAATTGACTCTAAAAACATTAATCAAAAAGCACACAAACAGTTGATAGATAACTTAAAAGATATTTATTTCATTGCAAAAACATACAAATGGCAAATAGTTGATGACACAAAATATGCCAATGAGATGAAATATTTTTTAAACTAACCTATTGTTTTATATATTATGGAATTAATAAATACCTATAAAAGTAAAATTTCTGAAAATAGAATTCAACAAGATATTTTTTTTGCCCAGATTGATAATAATACTTCTCAAACCGACACTATTTTTAAACAGATAGACAAACGTTTTGTACAATTTTATTTTTGTACAAAAGGGAATGTAACATTTCATTTTTCAGATAATTATCAGCGTCCATTACAAGATGGCAAAGGGTTTGTAATTTTTAATTCTGTTGAAAGTTTACCCTTACAACTTAGTGTTGCACAACATTCTAAAATGAGTTTAATAGTTATAAGCATACAAAAATTGCATTTTATTTTTAATGAAAACAGCAGTCATTTGGCAGTTTTTAATTCAGAAAATAATACCAAGTTATATGAAGAAATTAAACTTTCTAACATTGTTCGACAAATTTTGTTTCAGATGGAAAATTATTCATTGAAAGATGAATTTAAAAATATTTATTTAGCTGGAAAATTAAATGAATTGTTTTTGTATTACTTCTCGGAAATTGAAAATTCTGAAGAGAATTGTCCCTATTTATCTAATGAAGAATTGGCTAGAAAACTGAAACATGCTAAAGAGATACTTATAAAGTCTTATTTACATCCTCTTTCAAATATTGAATTAGCAAAAAAAGTAGATCTTAATCCATATAAGTTAAAAGAAGGATTTAAGAAGATTTACGGTGTATCAACCTCCAAATTTCTTCAAGAATATAAAATGGAATTAGGCAGACTAAAATTAGAAGAAAATCGAATGCAAGTAAAAGAAATTGCCAAGGAGTTGGGGTATGATAATCCAAGTCATTTTATTGATGCATTTAAAAAAAAGTATGGTATAACGCCAAAACAATTTTCAAAATAAAAACCTTATAATGGCTCCACGTGAATTAAAATATTATATATTTCAGGAAAGTTTTCTTTTATTGTATCCTTTACTTTGTGCGAAATATCGTGCCCTTCTTTTACTGTAATTTCGGCAGATACAACCAAATGTAAATCAACAAAATATGCCATTCCGTGTTTTCTAATATGCAACTTTTCGGTATCCAAAACACCATTAATTGTTGTCGAAATTTTTCGGATTTCTTCTTCTAATTCAGGATATAAATGCTCGTCCATCACTTCACCTAAGGCAGGACGAAAAATAAGATAGGCATTAAATAAGATAAGACAGGAAGTTACCAAAGCTGCCCAATCATCGGCGCTTTCATATCCTTTTCCCATAAATATAGCAATTGAAATACCAATAGCAGCAACGGCCGAGCTAACAGCATCGCTTCTATGATGCCAAGCATCAGCTTTTAATGATGAGCTGTGTGTTTCTTTACTTTTTTTATTTATATATCGGAAAATAATTTCTTTAATAAAAACAACACCAATTAACACATAAAGTGTAAAAAACTCTGGATTTTTATGTGGCGTAATGATGTGTTGAATACTTTCATAAGCTATTATTGTAGCTGAAATTACCAAAAAACCTACCACCGCAAATGTAATTAAAGGCTCGGCTTTTCCATGTCCATACGGATGGTTTTCGTCTGCAGGCCTTGAAGCGTATTTCAAGCCCATCAAAACCAAAAGCGATGAAAAAACATCGGTTAAAGATTCTATTGCATCTGCAATTAATGCATAAGAGTTGCCTAAAATTCCGGTAATACCTTTTACTAAAGTGAATAAAATATTCAGAATGAAGCTAAAAAGTGAAGTTTCAATAGCTTTTTTTTGGTTTGTTTGCATGTACAAATATAAAAAAACCTTGCTAATTTATTTAACAAGGTTTTTTTTGGATAGTAAGAAATTAATAAACTAAAACAACATTTAAATCAAATTCGTTTTTTATCATTTTATTCCCTAAACTTAAATCAGAACCATAAGTTAATCCAAACAAAGATCTATCTATTTTTAAGCTTGACGTAGCTTTGTTTTTATTTACTTTCAAATCGAATGTTACAGGTTTGGTAACGCCTTTTATAGTTGCATCAGCTGTGATTGTATAGATACCTTTTGATTTAGCTTTTACACTTTTAAAAACAAAACTTACTTTTGGAAATTTTGCTACATCAAAAAAATCATCTCCTTTCAAATGACTGTCTAATTTTGTTTTCGTTTCACCCTCCTCATCAGTTGCACTTATCGTATTTAAATCAACCGAAACACTTCCTGCAATTAATTTGCTGCCTTTGAAAGTAAGCCCTCCTTCTTTAATTTTTACCGTTCCTTCATGTCCACCTAACACTTTGTACGCCTTCCAGTTTACTGTGCTTTTTTCAACATTTATTTTTTTTGTTTGTGCATATATCATTACAAATGCACCGAATAAAAAAGCTATTACTAACGAAATTTTTTTCATTTTACTTTTCATTTTTAAATTATTACATGCAAAAATATGCTTTATTATTTAATATTCAACTTAATGTAGATTAAGAAAAATATTGTATTTGTAGTAAATATAAATAGTAAATTTGTGGCATTATACTAAAAAATGGTAATTATAACGCTTCAAAGGGATAAATGTATTGGCTGTAATTATTGTGCTGAAATGGCACCGCAACATTTCAGAATGTCTAAAAAAGATGGAAAATCGGTGCTTTTATTCAGTAAAAACAACAAAGGTTTTCATACGTTGAAAGACCCAAACAACGACTGTTTCGATGAAAATGAAAAAGCATCTATGGCTTGTCCTGTGAAGATAATTTCAGTGAAGAAAGTATGATGTTTTAATTATTTTTTTTTAGTTAGTATTTCATTCATAATCCATTCAACTTCTCTGTCTTTTTTAGTTAAAATTTCCTCTAAAGTTGACTGTAATTCAATATCTGGCAATTTTCCTCTGCCAATTATATCTTGATTATATTGGGTTTTAACTTCCATTAAACCAATATTTACCTTTATTTTTGAATTGGGTAATGTGTAATAATAATATCTTCCCGCAACTGTTCCATTATAATCTCCACCGGATTCTTCTCCAACAAAAGTTGCTCTTTTTTCACCATCCATAAAACTGGCAAAAATTGAAGTTGCTGAAAAACTCATTCCACTTGTAATAATGTAAATTTTTCCTTTAAAATTATTCGTTTTGGGTTGATTTTCCTTTCGTTCCATCACATATTCAAATTCGTTATTTACTTTTTTTGTTTTGAATAAAACAGCATAAAAGCCATAACTAAAGTTAAATAATTTACTTAAAAAATTCTGATTTCCATATGCAGGTTTTAATAAGGCAAATTTAGATGTTAATTTAGCATTTTCAACTAAATAAAAAGGTTTATCTATTAAATATGAACACAATTCCGCGATATCCTTTGGGTTTCCGCCTCCGTTTTTTCTTACATCAATAATTAAATTTTGAGTTTTTGCTGAATCTATTTTTCGAAAAACTTCTTTGTAGAATTTTTTATATTGTGGCAAAGCAAAACTATTTATTTTTAAATATGCAGTTGCATTTTCTTTAAACTTTAATTCTCTAGCAAATTCGTTTTCATATTTATTGTAGGCATATAAATTTTTTCTTTCATGTTGAATTTTTAGTTTATTTAAAATTTCTTTTTTAAGTTTTTTTGATATTTTTTTAAAATTATTTATGCTATCAATGTGTTTTAAACTGTCTTGTTTTGATTTGAAATTTGTTATAAAATATTTTTTAATTTTCATAATTTTTAATTCGTCTTTCAATTTCAATTCCAACGTTAAACTGTCTTTAGAATCATGATTTCTATTGTAAAATCCACTAAATCTATCAGCTAATAATCTATTTTTAAAAGTAGTATTGAAACCATCAGAAGCGAAAAGTGTTTTGTAATTTGTAAGCATAGATTCCACATTTTCATTGTCTATAGAAACTATTTCACTTCCCAAAGAAATTATACTGTCTTTTGAAGCATTTTTCTTTATAAAAAGCTTGTTGTTTTCTATATAATAATCGAATTGATTTATAGGGAATTTTATTTTATCTCTTATATTTTTTTCTTGTTTTGAATATTTTAAAGGTGGTAAACTTGCCGACAAATGACCTTGCCTTACTTGTGAAACCCAAAATAAAACTTTCGGATAAAATTCTTTGCTCGATAAGGGTTCACGTATCGTTTTTTTAATGCTATCTAATTTAAATTCAAGTTCCTCTTTTGAAATATATCTATACAAAAAAGGATGATCTTTTTGCAAGCGAGCATATAATTCATCTAAATCTTTGAGCAAAAATGCTGCTGGAATTTTCTCATCTAACTTCGCTTTTTGCTCTGCAATAGAAAGCGGCTTACATGCAAAAATAGCTATAAAAAAAACTAATAAAAAACATATTTTCATAAATTGTATCTTCAAATTATTAGTAATGTAAAAAATTTAGCAATGATTCTTAATTCCTACTCCTCCTCAAAATATTCAAATAGAAAATCGTTGTATGGGAAACGTTTGGTATGAATTTGCTTCACTTTTTCATATACTAGTTTTTTAAATTCTTCATAATTGGTTTTCTGTAAAACAGACATAAATATTGTGCGATCGCTTTTTTTTTAATCGTTAATTCTATTTTTAATATCCATTTTTTCGTGCAAAATTCTCACAACTTCCATTTCAGTATTTTCAATCCGTTTGCAAAATATTAAATGTGATTTTACTTTTGAATATCGATAATCTTTTCTTACGCTTGCGAAATCTTTCATAGTTTCAAAATTTTCGACAGCAAATTCTATTTCATCCATAATCAAATTATAATATCGGTTCGCTTGTTCAACAGACCAATTTTCTGCTGTGTAAATCCAAATATTATTCAAATCGTCTAGTGCTTCTTCACTTATGATATATTCCGCCATTACTTTTGGAAATTTTCGTTTAAATATTTTAGATTTTCTGCTCGGTTAAAATTTCGAATTTTTTCACTTTTTTCTCCAATTTCTAATTCTGCAATTAGAGAT
>Ga0316612_1000487_pt1 | contig 12092 bp, 14 predicted proteins | sample MIS2016226_MG_FD_207676 | JGI IMG/M metagenome (GOLD analysis project Ga0316612, IMG submission 207676) | Microbial mat bacterial communities from Middle Island sinkhole, Lake Huron, Michigan, United States - MIS.2016.226 | ecosystem: Environmental > Aquatic > Freshwater > Lake > Sediment... | reverse complement strand
AAGATTCAATTTCATTATCTTCTATTTTTGGAATGGCTATTTTTTTTTTGTTATAAAGTAAAAAATCTATTAAAGGAAATGTATTTACTTCATTTTTTTCTATTATTGGTAAAAAAATATGAAAATATGAATGATTAATGATTGAACTTTCTTTAATTTGATTAATAATTTGTTCAGACATTTCCAAAATTTCTTTCTCACTAAAATTCATTCTTTTTTTAGTAAATTCTAGTCTAACTTCAGCCTTTACTTTCATAATTAAAATTCATTTCCACAGTCAGAACATTTGTAATTCGATTTTATATTTTGAATTTTTCTTGATTTCAAACGAAATAATTGAAGAAAATTATCGATAATATTTTTATCAAAATTGTCTAATATTTTTAGAGAATAACACGAAGGACAATGGATGAAGTTTTTCTCCAATTCTAAAATATCAAAAGCTTCAATAAGTTTATAATCGTAAACCATTATTTTTGTTCCTGCAAATGATAAACCTGACTCTAAATTTGAGAAATTTTCATTAAATAAAAAACAATGTATGGCTTCTGATTCAAGTTTTGATTTTATTAACTGGGCTTCTACATTACTGTAAACGGTGGTAATATGTACAAGTTTAGCTTGCATCTTTATTTAGTATTATCAATGCAGCAATAACACCCGGAATCCATCCTAAAAAGGTAAGAATCAATACAATTAGAATGGATCCACACCCTTTGTCGAAAACGGCAAGTGGTGGGAAAATAATGCTTAAAATTACTCTTAAAATACTCATATTTTTATTATTTTTCAATACTTAATTTTGTTAATGTTACATTTTTTTTACATTTTGTAAATAATAATTTGTATTTTTTATTGGAGTCATAATATAATACATATTCTGCACAGGGTAATTTTCGGGGTTGGCTTTCATCAAAATTTATTTTTCCATTTTTCAATAAACTATCCATTACAAAGGTTGAATCAATGTTATTTTTAATTGCAAAATCTTTAAATTCTTTTGTTGCTAATATTGGTTTTGATTTTACTTCTGCTAAAACTCTACCATTGGGCAAGTATTGTGAGCAGGATAATCTTTCACCAAAAAAAATAATGATAAACATTAATCCTAAAGCTAAACCAATCGAAAAAAATCGAAATCTGTACCAAAAATTATCCATAATATTTTAAAACATAAATAAATTAATATCATTAAATGGCATTTCAAACCATTGTGCTACTTGTCTTGATGTTACTTTTCCTTTATACATATATACTCCAGCTCGCATTCCTCTATTTTGAGAAAACATATTTTCAAAACCACCTTCTTCGGCAAATTTTAAAAAATAGCTTAAGAAAAAATTACTTAATGCTTTGCTTGTTGTTCTTGAAACTCTTGACGTAATATTACTTACTCCATAATGAATTACACCATGTTTTATAAATGTAGGTTTTTCATGTGTTGTTAATTCTGAAGTTTCAAAACATCCTCCGGTATCTATACTTACATCAATAATTACTGATCCTGATTTCATGCTTTGCACCATATCATCTGAAACAACTGCTGGCGAACGTAAATTCCCTCTTAATGCTCCTATAGCTACATCGCATCTTCTTAATGATTTTTTTAATTCTTTTGGATCAATGACTGAAGTAGAAAGTCTATAATTCATCAATGATTGTAAGCGTCTTAATCGAGTAAGGGAATTATCAAATATTCTTACATTGCAACCCAGCCCAATTGCGGCCCTTGCAGCAGATTCTCCTACGGTTCCTGCACCAATAATTACTACTTCTGTAGGGCGTAAACCTGCTACACCACCCATTAAAAGACCATTTCCGCCATTGGAAACCGATAGTAATTCCGACGCTACTAAAATGGTATTTATTCCTGCAATTTCACCTATAAGGCGTACTATTGATAATTGGTTATGATCATCTCGAATTTTTTCAAATCCTAAAGCAGTTATTTTTTTTTCTGCTAATTTTTCAATTTGAATTCTTTTTATTGTATTCAATTGCATTGCGGAAAGTAAATACGCATTCACAGACATTAATTCTATTTCTTCAGTTGTGGGAGGTTCAACTTTTAAAACCAAAGGTTTGGAAAAAACATCTTTTCTGTCATAAGCAATCATTGCTCCAGCCTCTGAATATTGATTGTCAGTGAAATGAGCTCCTAATCCTGCTCCTGTTTCTATTGTAACTTCATGTCCATTCGATGTTAAAACTCCTACAGCATCAGGCGTTAAACAAATTCTTTTTTCTTGAAATTCCATTTCTTTTGGAATGCCAATAGAAAAATTTCCTCTTTTATGTGCAACCTCTATACGTTCAGGTTTTGGGATAAGTTCTCCTTCAGAAAATGGACTAAAAATTCCGCTCATAATTATTCAAAAGTTAATTGTCTATAATTTGAATGGTTAAATATACAAATTTCGTGATATTTTACAATGATTTCCTCTTGAAAAAGTTCAGGCCATTCAATCAAACATAAATTTCCACTTTCAAGATATTCTTCAATTCCAATATCAAAACACTCTTCAAGGGATTTCATTCTATATAAATCAAAATGATATATTTTTCCATCAGGATATCTATATTCATTTATCAATGAATAAGTTGGGCTTGAAATTTCATCTGAACATTGTATCTGTTTGCAAAATTCTTTAGTGAATGTGGTTTTCCCAGCGCCTAAATTACCTTTAAGTAAAATAATTTTATGTTTTATTTGAGGAATTATGCTTTTTACTGTATTTTGTAAATCTTCTAAATTATGAAGTTTATATTCTTTCATTTTTAAAATAAAATACAAATGTAATGTTTAAAAGAATTAGTTAAATATTCTTATTATTTTTTTTTGATTTATTTTAAAATTTATATTTTTATAGAATAAAATAACAATCATTTAAAATTATGTACTATACTCACGATCAATTACCTGATTATTTTCAACTTGACGAATTATTATCAGAGGAACATATCTTAATTAGAAATTCAGTTAGAGAATGGGTTTCCGCATATATTCTTCCAAAAATTGATGCTGCTGCACAAAATCATACTGATATTCCAAATTTAATGACTGAATTAGGAAATATAGGAGCCTTAGGTCCTTATATTCCTGAAAAATATGGTGGTGCAGGATTAGATCAAATTTCTTATGGATTAATAATGCAAGAATTGGAAAGAGGAGATTCAGCTATTCGTTCAGCAGCATCAGTACAATCATCTTTGGTAATGTTTCCCATTTTTGAATATGGAAGTGAAATACAGAAAACAAAATATTTACCTCAATTAGCATCTGGCGAAATGGTAGGTTGTTTTGGTTTAACTGAACCTAATCATGGTTCAAACCCTAATGGAATGGAAACAACATTAGTTGATAAAGGAACACATTATGTATTGAATGGGGCAAAAATGTGGATAACCAATTCACCCATTGCAGATATTGCAGTAGTATGGGCAAAAAATGAACAAGGAAAAATAAAAGGATTGATTGTAGAAAGAGGAATGAAAGGATTTTCAACACCGGAAATGCATAATAAATGGAGTTTGCGTGCTTCTAAAACGGGCGAATTGGTTTTTGAAAATGTAGAAATTCCTAAAGAAAATATTTTTCCTGAAATTGAAGGTTTGAAAGGACCTTTATCTTGTTTAAATTCAGCAAGATATGGAATTAGTTGGGGCGTTATTGGTGCTGCAATGGATTGTTATTCAACTGCTTTAAAGTATGCAATGGAAAGAAATCAGTTTGGAAAACCCATTGCCTCTTTTCAGTTACAACAAAAAAAATTAGCAGAAGCATTAACAGAAATTACAAAAGCACAATTACTTAGTTGGAGATTGGGTGTATTAAAAAATGCACATAAAGCAAGTCCATCTCAAATTTCAATGGCAAAAAGAAATAATGTTCAAATGGCGATAACCATAGCAAGAGAATTAAGACAAGTATTGGGTGCAATGGGAATAATGGGGGAATTTCCTATGATGCGACATGCTGCAAATTTAGAATCTGTGATTACGTATGAAGGAACACATGATATTCATCTGCTAATTACGGGTATGGATATTACAGGAATTAATGCGTTTTAATTTTCCAAAATTACAAATGGACATATTAATTCTTCCAATGAAATACCACCATGTTGCAAGGTGTCTTTGTAATAGTTTACAAAATGATGATAATTTTTAGGGTAGGCAAAAAACACATCATTTTTAGCAAAAATGTATTTTGAACTCATATTTACTTTGGGTAAGAAATATCTTTCAGGATCATTAATTGATAAAACATCTTTATTTTCAAATTGTAAATTTTTCCCTAATTTATATCGTAAATTGGTTGAAGTTTCTTTATCTGCAATCACTTTGCTTGGCGTACGAACAAAGCATGTGCCATGATCTGTTGTAATGATTAATTTAAAACCTTCTTCCGATGCGGTTTTTATTAATTTTAAAATGGAAGAATTTTCAAACCAATTGTATGTGAGTGATCGGTAGGTTTTTTCATCTCTAATAAGTTCATTTACAATAGTGTTATCTGTTTTTGCATGCGATAATATATCAATAAAGTTATATACAATTGTAATTAAATTAGTATTTTTATCTTTTCCAAATTCATCATAAATTTTTCGTTCAAAATCTGAATTCAAGATTTTATAATACTTTTCTGATATATCGGAAAGCCCTAACTTTTTTAATTGTTCTAAAAGGAATTGATGTTCAAATTGGTTTTTATTACCCTCATCGTTATCATTCAACCAATATTGAGGAAATTTTTGTTCCATTTCTAAAGGCATTAAACCTGAAAAAAATGAATTTCTTGCATATTGTGTAGCCGAAGGTAAAATACTAAAATATTGTTTTTCAGTAATATGTTTGTAATATTTAGCAACTAAAGGTTCTATTACCTTCCATTGATCGTAACGTAAATTATCTATCATCAAAAGCAATACTTTTTTGTCTTTTCCTAAATGTGGTTTTACTTCGTCTTTAAATAAGATATTTGAAAGTATGGGTTTGTCATTGGAATGCAACCAATTTTCGTAATTTTTTTCTATAAATTTTGAAAATAATTTATTGGCTTCCTCTTTCTGAGTTTCTAATATGGAAAGCATATTTTCATCTTCTGTTTTATCTAATCGTAAACTCCATTTTACTAATTTTTTATATAAAATTACCCATTCTTGATAAGAATTTACATTCATTAAATCCATAGAAATTTGTCGAAATTCTTGTTGATAATTTTGTAAAGTCTTTTCTTCCACCAATTTATCGCTAGTTAAAACTTTCTTTAAACTTAATAAAATTTGATTCGGATTTACAGGCTTTAAAATATAATCTGCAATTTGGCTTCCAATTGCTTCTTCCATTATTTGTTCTTCCTCATTTTTGGTAATCATAATAATAGGAAGATTGGGCTTTAGGTTTTTTATCAATTGTAATGCTTCTAGCCCCCCAATACCCGGCATATTTTCATCTAATAAAACTGCATCAAAATGTTTTGCTTTTATCATATCTATTCCATCTGAAGCATTATTTATGGTAGATATAGTATAGTCTTTTTTCTCTAAAAATAAAACATGAGGTTTCAATAAATCAATTTCATCATCAATCCATATTATTTGTTTCGGCATTTCAATTTAATTTTCTATAAATTTATAACAAAATCCTCAAAAAAAATATATTAATAAAATTTATTTTTTCTTACTTTTTTCTCCATTTCATTTTAGATTTACTACTTTTGATTTTTAATAAAAAATTACTTGAAAAAGAATCCTATCAATAAATATAAAATTTTCAACGATCCTATTTACGGTTTCATTAGTATTCCTTTTGAAATTATTTTTGATTTAATAGAGCATCCTTATTTTCAGAGATTGAGAAGAATTTCCCAAACGGGTCTTACAAATTATGTTTATCCAGGTGCAACACACACACGTTTTCATCACGCTTTGGGAAGCATGCATTTAATGTATCATACACTTCAAATATTAAAAAACAAACAGATAGAAATTTCGGAAGAGGAAGAAAAAGCTGCTTTAATAGCTATATTATTACACGATATTGGACATGGACCTTTTTCGCATGCATTGGAAAATACTTTGATGGATGAAATTCATCACGAAAAAATTTCTTTGATTTTAATTGAAAAATTGAATGAAGAATTTAATGGAAAACTAAGTCTTGCTATCGAAATGTTTTTAGGAAAATATCCACGAAAATTTTTTAAACAACTTATTTCAAGTCAATTAGATGTGGATAGGTTGGATTATTTAAAAAGAGATAGTTTTTATACAGGCGTTTCGGAAGGAAATATAAATTCAGAACGGATATTAACTATGTTGAATGTTTTTAATGATGAATTAGTAGTAGATTCTAAAGGGATTTATTCTATTGAAAAATATTTGACTTCCCGTATGTTTATGTATTGGCAAGTTTATTTTCATAAGACTTCGTTTGCTGCAGAAACCTATTTAATACAAACTTTAAAAAGAGCAAAAGATTTGATTAACAATAATATAGAAGTTGTTACAAACGAAAATTTATTTTATTTTTTAAAGAAAAATTCTACGGCAGAATTAACAGATAAAGATATTTCAATATTCACAACATTAGACGATTCCGATGTTTTATCAGCGATAAAATCTTGGCAAAATCATTCCGATAAAATTCTTTCAATATTAGCTAAAAGTATCATAAATAGAAATTTACCCAAAGCCAAAATTGTTTTAAATTCTTTATCTGATGTAGAATTGATGGAGTTGAAAGAAAAAACAGCCAAAAAATTACATATTTCAAATCCTGAATATTTTGTTCATCAAAATAAAATTCAGGTAATTCCCTATCAAAATGATAAAGATCCAATTATGCTATTGTATAAAAATAATCGTTGTATTCCACTACAAGAAGCTGAAAATCAAATGTTAACAAAAAGTTTGTCTCAAATATCCGAAAGATATTTTATTTGTTATCCGAGATTTTTGAAACATTAAAAATTCCAAATTGTCCATGCCTTATCTGCTTGATTGTGTAGCATTTGCAGACCGTTTAAGATATCAGCATTGTGTTTTTCTGCTAATTCTAAAAATTTAGTTTTTTCTGGATTATAAATTAAATCCATAACCAAATGGTTTTCAGAAAGTCCATCAAAAGGAAATTCTAGTACATTATCAATAGTAGGAAAAGTTCCAACAGGGGTAGTTTGTATGATTAAAGTATGTTTTTCAACCTCAGATTTTGTGAGATTTTCAAAAGTATTTTCACCTTTTCGGGAAATAATTTTAAAAGGAATATGTAATTGATTAAGAGTATATTGAACTGCTTTTGAAGCCCCACCATCACCCAAAATTAATGCTTTTTTATGTGTTTTGTTTAGTTTTGTTTCCAATGATTTTTGAAAACCATAAGCATCTGTATTATATCCGATTCTTTTTTTATTTTTTATTAATACACAATTTACAGCACCTATGTTTTTTGCTTCATCGCTTAATTCATCTAAAAAAGGAATAATGCTTTCTTTGTAAGGAATTGTAATATTAAAACCTCTTAAATTTGGTTTTTCAAAAATAGAATTTACTTTATTAATGTCTTGTAAATCAAAAATATCATAAGAATAATTAGAAATATGTAGTTCTTTAAACTTATTTTCAAAATAACCTTTCGAAAAAGAATAGGAAATATTTTTTCCTAATAAACCCAGTTTATTCATAGAATGGAAATTAGAAAGTTAAGCAGATTTGTTTTTTAAAAAAAGTTGTTTTAAAAGCGGTAAATTAGCAATTAAAATGATTCCCCAAATTACATATTCTAAATTTTCTTGCACCCATTTTATTTTTCCTAAATTGTAACCTAAAATAGAAATTAATCCGACCCAAATAACTGCACCTATAAAACTATACAGTAAGAAAACTGAATATTTCACTTTTGTTGTACCTGATAAAAATGGAACAATAGTTCTTATTACAGGGACAAATCGAGCCATAATAATAGAGTTTTTTCCATTTTTTTGAAAAAAAATAGTTGCTCTATCTATGTATTCTTGTTTTAAAAATAGAATTTTTTCTTTTTTGATTAAATAACTTCCAAATCTTCTGCCAATATAATAATTGAGATTATCACCCAATAATGCAGCAAAAATCAATAATGGAATTACGATATAAATATTCAATTCACCTTTAGAAGATAATAAACCAATAGCAAAAATTAAAGCATCACCTGGTAAAAAAGGCATTAAAAATGAGGCAATTATAAGTCCTGTTTCAGCAAATATTATTAAAAATAAAAATATATATACCCATTCGTTATATTTTGTAATTAGTTGAGAAATAGCAATATCAGGATTTGAAATTAATTTTACAAAAAAATCATAAATGGTCATAAAATATTATTTTTTAAATAATTTTGTAACAATTGGGAGAAGAGATATCACTATAATTGTTAAAATAACTTTTTCAAAATTTGCCTCTACCCAAGGGATTTTTCCTAAAAAGTAACCAAGTAAAATAATACCAGCAACCCAAAAGATAGCACCTAATATACAGTATGAAATATAAGTTTTGTATTTCATTTCACCAGCACCAGCAACGAAAGGTGCAACCGTGCGAACGATGGGGATAAAGCGTGCAATAATAATTGTAAAACCACCATTTTTTTCAAAATATTTTTCAGTTCTATCAATATGTTCTCGTTTTAGAAATAAAATTCTTTCTTTCGATTGCACATAATCACCAAATTTATGCCCAATATAATAATTTAAATTATCACCCAAAAGTGCGGCAAGTATTAGCAAAGGAATTAAAATTGAAATATCTAAAGATCCAGTTGTATGAGCGATAAAACCAATGGTAAACAACATAGAATCGCCTGGCAAAAATGGCATGATGACCAAGCCCGTTTCTGCAAAAACAACTAAAAATAAAATGATATATATGTAGGTATCATATTGTGCGATAAGTCTTTCTAGTGTGGGCTTTGTATGCAATAAAAATTCTTTAAAAAATTCAATAATTTCCATTAATTATTTTTTGTAATTTATGTGGCTAAATTACTATTTTTATCTAATTAAATAGTATTAATTTTGTACTTATATGCAAAAAAAGAAAATCCTTATTCGAATAGGTTCATTACGACATGGAGGTGCTGAAAAAGTGTTGGTAGAATTTCTGAAAAATTTACCAAAAGATAAATATGAGATAGATTTATTATTAAATTTATATTCAGGAAAGTACTTGAAAGATGTCCCAGATTGGATAAATATTCTCTACTTGAATAAAGGAGAAATGATCACCACTAACCGATTACAGGATATTCCAATAAAAATATATCGAAATGTTTTTCAATTAGCCATAAAAACTTTCCCTTTTTTATTATATACATTTATTTTAAAAAATAAAAAATACGATATTGAATTTGCTGCCATTCATGGAATATTTGAAGAGATTTTAAAAAGTCCATTATCTTCCAAAAAATTACTTTGGGTTCATAATGATATTTTTAGTGTAAAAGGATTTTCAAATGCAAAGATTAAACAATTTTTCAGTTACGATAAAGTAATGGTAATTTCTGATAAAATATTGAGTGGGATGATGAAATTAGCTGAAAATGAAGAGGATAAAAATAAATTAATTCGAATTTACAATCCCATTAATGAAAATGAAATTATAGAAAATTCAAAGCAAAAAATCACTTTTCCATTTGATAATAGCTATCCAACATTTGTTTCAGTAGGAACCGTTTTTCCACAGAAAGGATTTGATAGGCTCTTAAAAGTTCATAGAAAAATTTTAGATGAGGGTATTTTTCATAATATATTAATTGTAGGAAATGGCTATGATTTTGAAAATGTTTTTAATTTGTTGAAAGAACTAAAGCTTGAAAATACAGCAAAAATGATTGGTTTTACTCCCAATCCATATCCGTATTTTAAGGAATCCGATTTTTATATATTAAGTTCTCGATATGAAGGGTTTCCAACTGTTTTAACCGAAGCCATTATTTTACAAAAACCTATAATTGCAACTGATGTTTCTGGTGTTCGAGATTTATTAAATGATGGGGAATATGGCTTAGTTGTAGAAAATTCAGAAGATGGAATTTATTTTGGAATGAAAGAGTTTTTATCTAATAAAAATACTGTAAATCATTTTAAAAATCAAATATCAAGTGTAAATTTGCCCTTTAGTTTAGAAAATTCAGTAAAACAAATAGAAAAAATAATAGATGAATTGTAGTGAAATTATCCAAAAAGATTATTACCGAATTTCAGGGAAAATTGAAAAATTTCCATTATTCAAAGGATATTTTAGCCCGAATTTTCGTTATATTTATTTTCTACGGAAAGCCCAATATTCTTCATCAAATTCTCCTTTAGGCATTTGTTATAGGTTGATTTTAAGAAAGTTACAATTTAAATATGGTTTTCAGATTTCACCCAAAACAATAATTGGAGAAGGATTTTATTTAGGTCATTTCGGAACTGTTGTAATAAATCCGAAAGTAGCAATTGGAAAAAACTGCAATATCTCACATGGTGTAACCATCGGGCAAACCAATCGAGGAAAGAAAAAAGGTATTCCAAAAATTGGAAATAATGTTTGGATTGGTGCAAATGCGGTAATTGTTGGGGGAATATCCATTGGAAATAATGTTTTAATCGCACCCAATTCGTATGTAACAGAAGATATACCTGATAATTCTATCGTTTCAGGAAATCCTATTTCTATTTTACATAATGAAAACGCTACCGAAGGTTATTTGAATAATTTGATTTAAGTTAAATACTTTATGAATATAAAATTAATTTTTATACTAGTATTATTTTTTCCATTATTTACTTTTGGGAATATGGCAAAACCTTATACAGATGGCGCTGGACATTCTGTTATATTTTCCAATAAAAGTGCAAAAGTTTTAAATGAAACCATTGATATTTCTATTTTAAATCAAAATGAAGAGGATAAAAGTTTAAGTGGATTTAAAGCGAAATATAAAATTGTTTATACTATTTATAGTGAAGAAAATGCAGCTATTCCTTTGCTTTTTATAGGAATTGGCTTGAGTAATTTTCAGTCTATATTAGTAAATAATAGCGCTGTAAAAAACGATTCTTTATCTAAAAATGAAATTTTAGCCAAAAAGTATTCATTTATTGAATTATACCAAGATAATTACTGTTATATTAAATATAATAAAGATGATAAAACCTTTGTTCCTCTAAGTTCACTTATTTATTTTCATGCTAATATTCAAAAAGGTGAAAATCAGATTATTATTGAATATGAAGGCGAATTGGAAGTAAATCGTTATGGTTTTGAATCCAATTATAAATTAGAATATTCATTATATCCTTCTCAATTTTGGAAATCTTTTGGACCCATTTCGATATATTTACATTTACCTAAAGACTATGAGCTGAAAGAATCTAATTTTGATGAAGTGTATAATGAAAAAGAAGCAGTAAAATGGAAAATAACAGATATCAATCAAGAAAAATTTAGTATTTCATTTGCAAAAAAGCAAAACTTGTGTATACAATTTTTATTGGAACTACATCCATTTGGAATTGCATGTTTAAGTTTATTGTTTTTTTCAGTACTTAATTTCTATTGTATTAAAAAACACAGAGTTGAAACGGTAAATAAATACAATTATTATCTGCCCATAGGTATTTTTGTAGTTCCTATTTTATTTTATACTATTTTTATCTTTTCCTATGATTTTATTGATTTTATGATGAAAAAAGAAAGCAAACATGGCTATTATTTTTTGTTTGTTTTCACCTATCCGATTTTTTTGCTAATCTATGCTTTAATATTTTGGACAATAGATATCCACTTTAAAAAGAAATATAAATAATTTTGAAAAAAATACTCTTTATTTTACCCGATTTAAACCAAGGTGGTGCTGAAAGAATTGTTACCACTCTTTTGAATCATTTAGATAAAAATATTTTCTATTTGCAATTAATTTTAATGCGAAAAGAAGGCTATTATTTGAATTTTATTCCAAATGAAGTACAAATTATAGATTTAAAAATCAATAAAATACGAAATTCTTTAGTTCCCATTTTATTTCAGATAAAAAAACAAAAACCGGATATAGTATTTTGTGGTTAT
>Ga0316612_1000486_pt1 | contig 12095 bp, 9 predicted proteins | sample MIS2016226_MG_FD_207676 | JGI IMG/M metagenome (GOLD analysis project Ga0316612, IMG submission 207676) | Microbial mat bacterial communities from Middle Island sinkhole, Lake Huron, Michigan, United States - MIS.2016.226 | ecosystem: Environmental > Aquatic > Freshwater > Lake > Sediment... | reverse complement strand
GGTGACCTCTCGATTCTGGGTCTTTTGGCTGCAATTGAGCCCCTTGCCGGGTTTGTCTATTTCAAATTCCTAGCGACTTCGGAGCACGGATATATTGAACCCGTCCAAAACTATTTAACGTACTTGCAGACGATCGAAAAGATCGCACTGAGGTGTGCGGCGGAATCGATTGAGGGAATTTACCCTTATTTGCTCATGTGTGTAGACTTTGACTTTATGAGGGGAGAACCCATCCCGGAACAGTTTTTGCTCATGCAGCCCGTGGACCCCCAACCTGAACTCAAAGCCGAAATAGAAAACATGTCTATTGGAGACGCAACAAGACACACGTTTTGCCGGATGCAGCACGTCTTTAAGGAGGACGGCTATGGCCAGGGGGCCGTGGGTGCCTTGTTCGACTATGTGCAGCTGTGGGAGGCCGCGCAGATGATTACGCCACCCCAGATCATTTCGAGTCAGAACACGACGTTCCTGATGATCTGGTTTGGGGTCTGGGTCCCCATCACCATTTGGGTCCAACTGGGGACCGTGTTGACCCTTACGGTCTTCCCCATTATTGGTTACGCGCTCTTCGGAGTGGCCATCCAGCGCTACTGGCTCGGGTCCGTCTGGGACAGTCGCCGGTCTTATAGGGAAAGCAAACACGAAGAGTGGCCTAGAGTGTTCAAGAGATCCATTCAAGACATTTGTGAAAAAAGGTCGCGATTCCATCGCGAACAGGCGGCGGCCATAGAACCGGAAGTAAGGCAGAATGAGGGGTTCCTCCAACGAGGAGTCGACGAACGTGCCGGTGCTCGCATGCGACGCAACGAAGCCGCTACGCGGAACAACAATTTCTTGGAGGCGGATGGGCAGAGGGCTCAAAATCAGCACCATGAGATAATGTATTTTGCAACCTCTTGATCGTCGTAAAAAAAAAACACTGGAGGGCAAACGATCTTTATTAAGAGTGGCCTAGAGTGTTCAAGAGATCCATTCAAGACATTTGTGAAAAAAGGTCGCGATTCCATCGCGAACAGGCGGTGGCGGACATAGAACCAGGAAGCCTACAAGCGGAAGTAAAGCAGAGCTCAGGGTTCCTTTATCACGAGGTAAAGAAGGCAGAAACAGCTTTCCGAATTCGAACATGATCGTCAACAGAACAAAAGTCGGAATAGTATTAAGTATTCTAAAAATCCTTTCCGCCCTGTCGAATATTGTATCCAGTAAAGTGACTACTCTGGTCCCATCATCGTTGTAGTCGGGATGCCGTTCAATCCTTGTAGCGGGGCAGGGGCCGCGACAAACCACCACCGCGCCCCCTTCATTGGCTAAACGGGCATCAATGCCGGCGTTTTTGTCCAATTCAACGCGACGGCGTGCTTCTTCATTGCTACGAAAACGAAAAGTGTCATTGATATTCCTGTGCACTATGCCTTCCCTGGTGTTGGCATGTTCCCCGCACAACCTGCACATGTAAAGATCTTCATGGATCCACCCTTCACAGCCGCGGCACATTCTTTTTTTTTCTTCTTTAGTCAAACAACAAAAAAAACTTGAGTTGTGGCCAACACTTTTATATTTATTCTTCTTCGGTCCATACCACCTTGGCCACATAACGAATTGGTCTGAACTCTCCGCGAATTTCATCGGCCGTTTTGTCCGATATGCGCCCATAAATGACAAGCTTGCGTCGTCCGTCCCATTCGGTGATTTGTTTCTCGTATTCAGCGATTTTCTCGGGGGGCTGGTGGTCATATTTCAAGGTCCAGAAACAGTGGATCGGCGGGCCGTTGCCGTTACACATTTCGGCTTTTAGATCGGAAAGGGAAGAAAATTTAAAGATCATGCGCTTTTTGACCATGTAACTATATTTTTCAACCTCTCGATCGTCGTAAAAAACAACTTCCCATCCATCCATTTTCTCAGGCACAAAGTCCTTAGCAGCCTCCGGTCCGCGACGCAAGTCTTTCGTCAATTTGGGCATTGTTGTTTTTCTTTTTTTTTGTGGGAAAAAAAAAGTTGTTTTATGAGGCTCCCCCCACTTTTTTATTATTACACTTCAGTCCATACCACCTTGCTTACGAATCGAACAGGGATGAACTCCGCGCGAATGGGTCCGCCCCATCCAGAGTCTAATGACTCGTGCCCGATGATGACAAGCTTGCGCCGCCCATCCCATTCGGTGATCTGCTTCTCGTATGCAGCGTTCATCTCGTCGTCGTCATCGTCATCGGCCCAGAAACTTTCGATCAATGGACCATTGCCATCACACAAGAAAGCTTTAAGGTCGCCAAGAGAAGATGAAAACACCACCGCAGTTTTTTTGACCTTCGTGGTGTGTTTAGCAACCTCTTTATCGTCATAAAAAACGGCTTTCCAGCCATCCACTTCCTCGGCACAAAAGTCTCCCGAAGCCAACCGGAACTTCGGTGGGCTGCGCAAGTCTTTCGTCCAAAAGGGCATTGTTTGTTTTTCTTTTTTTTGGGAAGAAAAAAAAAGGTTGTTTTATGAGATTGAGCACAAAAAAATGTGCGTTTTCTTTTTTATTTATTCCTTTTTCTTAGAATTCTTCGCGGTCGCACTTGGGAAAAACGCGCGGTAAATCTGGAAGAGACAAAAGAAGGCGGCCAGACCCAACGAGAACAGAACAGTGAAACGGAGGGAGTCGGGGGAGGGCTTGTTTTCGTCCCAGAAGGTCGTTACGGGCGAGTAGTTACCAGGGACTCTTTCGTAGCTGAGCAGGCGGTCGTCGCTGTTCATTTTGTCCGAAGAAGTTGGAAAAGGGGTCGAATTTGAAATAAAGTCTGAACTCTTGCGCCGTCGCAAAATCGTGGTTGACAAAAAGTAAATAATCTTCGGTTCTGAACTTGAAGTGTTGTTTCATCAAAAGCTGATCAAGCTTCATGGGGTCACTCCACTCCTTCATGGTGAAACCCAGAGGTATGAGATGTATGGCCTTGAAATTGGCCCTGGCCAAGGCCAAGGCGGGAAAGGGATCCAAAAGAGCCCACTCGCTAGGCTTGAGTGGGAACCTGCTGATGTCGTTGGAGCACAGGCTAATGAAGTGGGGCACAGAGCCCACCAACTCGGAGAAGAAGGCGTCACCGAACACCCTGCGCGCCTCATCGATGTGTCTCAGGGACATCCCCGAGAGCAATAGGGCTTCCCACGTGAACCCTAGTGTCCTCAGGTTCTCAGGTGAGTATCGCGTCTTCAGGAGGAGGTCGAAGAGGCGCGTCCCTAACTCCTTCAGGAGGGCGTCCGCGGTGCAGCCCTGGGCTTGGAGCGTGGCCACCGGCAAGTCCTGGAGGAGGAGCGCCTTCTTGCTGGTGTCGATGGCCGAGTCCAGCCTCTGGCTGACGAAGGAGGCGATGGCCCGCAGCGGCGACATGAGCGACAGGCCCTCAGCCTCGCTGCCCGCCGCGAGACTGCCCTCCTTCACCTCGAGGGGGTTGTCCCATAATTTAACGTTTTTTACATTGTCAGAATCGCAGGCCCGGCACGAGGTGTTGGGGTTTGCTAAAAAACACTCGACGTAGCACAAAAGGTGATAGACGTGCTTACAGCTCGAATTCAGTGTCGCAATGTCCATCGAGCCCCTGTCGACGTCCAGGCCGCAGCTGGAGCAGCGGCTCACCGATGCGGCCATTGTGATGATAACGGCGGGATTAAAAGATCCGGGGGTGCGGCGACTCTATTTGACGATCACGAAAGACGAGACGACAATTCAATTCTGGACCACTTTTGCAGCAGATGTTTTTTTGAAATTGACAAGTGAACAGGTGTCCGCCGAAAATGTGGAAGGACTTCGCGCTTTTCTCCTGAAACTCGCTGACGAAACCAAGGAGGTAGAAGGTCGCGTGGAAGACGTGACGGATGAAGTCATGGCATCGGCTGGGCTGGGCCTCTTGGTGAACTATTTGGTAATTCTTCTTGTCAATATCATTTTATTTGCAAGCAGTGTGTTTGCACTAGAACAACCCGCAAGAAGAGAAATTGTGGAATCGGGCTCCGATCCTTTGGGATTGGGTGACTTGTCTATTGAAATTGCGCGCAACACGGAATATATGGTTAGTGTAGCAGCCGCGTGGGTCGCTTCCTTTTTAGTAAGTCAAGAACCATCAACCGGTCTTGTGATATACAGATCATACACAGATCTGCCGACGGCCGCTCGACGCTTTTTTCAAGACTCTATCCAGTTGTTAATAGGACAAGTTTCGAGGCTCTGGTCGTCATCGCCTGTTCCGGCAGCTCCTCTTGCGATCGGAGCTGCCCCAGCAGCTCCTCTTGCGATCGGAGCAGTTGCAGATGAAATCCTGTCATGTGCCGCTGGAATGTATGAAGGCATAAATGCAACGATTCCTGCTGGATCGATGGCAAATGCCTCTCAATATGTTGCCGATGCATCGGTAGGAGTTGCCTCTGTGCTGACTGAAAACCTCGCGCCATCGACTACTACTATCGCCGTAGGGGCAGGCGCACTGCTAGCGGGCGCACTAGCGATCGGAGCTTACAAAAAACGACACGACCTCTCAGGGCGAGCTCGGAAAATTAAGGCAGATTTTACGCTAATCGCTCAGCGACTTACCGGAAGCTATTTTAGAAACTTTGAGAAAAATGTTGAAAGCATCAGGTTGAAGTTTGAAAGGGCAATTTCAGATATTGAAAGGACGCGGGCCCAGATAAGGCGGGATCGGGGTGATATGGATGATCGCCAGGAGAAGATTTTGCGTTCTTTAAATAATGCCAAGCTAGAAATGGCTGAAGTTATCGAACGCGCAAAAGAATTTAGAGGAGTTCTGACTGCAGTTGATGGGACACTCGATGAGACTGACTCAATTTTGACGAGACTTAATCGTTTAACAGTTGATGATACTTTTATTGAAGCCGAGGGAGCAATCTTAGAAAATGCTACCGCCAAGCTAGAGAGCATCCCAAAAGAAAGCTTAGCCGCCGACCGTAAAAAAATCAACAGCGATGCTGATGCCCTCATGACTGAGATCGAAAGGAACCGCTTTGCGTTGATTGCAAATCTCGCAGAAATTGATGCATTGGAAAAAGTGAGGGAGAACATCGATCGGCGGTTTTCGGAGTTGAATGATAGGTTTGAATCGTATAAGAATGTTTGGCTGACAGCCCAGATTACCGCACCACGGGAGATGGATTCGATAGTAAGAATTTCCCAGGCAGCCGTACAAGACGATTACAAATCTGCACTTTTCTATATTGAGAACTTTGCGCTCGAGGACCGTGTCGAGGATATTAACGATAATTCCAGAGACACCAATGTGCAGCAATTCCCCCTAATTGATCTCATTGCTTTAGATTTTTATGCGTATTATAGCGCAATAGTCCGGAGAATCGACCAGCTAACCGAACTCATCAATAACGAAAAAAACGTAAATGGTAGCATTGGTCGGATTGGACGGAAATTGAATTTTATCCTCAGTGATCACCAATTAAGGACGCAAAACGTCCGAGAACTTCTAAGGGGATTAGAGGTGCGCATAGCCAATCATGAACGCACCATCCAAGAATTCTTAGCCGAAATTGAAACACTTATTGGGGACTCTGGATCCATTACCACTCGCCTGAAGGAACGCCTTCGGCGCGAAAGTGTTAGCGTTTTTTCAGAGGAAATTGAGGACCTTCGAAATCTTTTTTATCAGAAGGACAGAGAGTTCGCCCAGATTCAACACTTTTTTGCTCTGGCTCGTGACCAGGTTGAGCGTGCCAATCAAAATATTCGTTTAAGGGCGTCCGCTGTGAAATTTAGTCAAGATTTGAAGGGTGGACCCGAATTGAACCTGGATGGAATTTTAAACGACCTGGAAGACACTGGTAATTTGTTTACATCCATTCTTGAAGAAAAACAACGCATCCGTAATGGCGCGGGCGATTTGAGATTTATAGCGGTTCAAAAAGATGCACGAAAACTTGAAGAGAAATTAGAGACAATCGAAAAAAAACTTGATGGCATCACATTCGACGAAGAACCTCCTCTTTTGGACATGCCGGATCTCGTGGACGCGGAGGATAGATTTGCCGAAATAGTAAGATCTTTTGATGAGACGTATGCCGCTCTAGAACAACTCATTGAATTCCGAAAAAGAAACAAGGCCGACCGCCTTGCCCGCGAGCGGGCACAGCACGAGGAGTTCATCCGGCGCATTCGAAAGGGCGAAGGGTTCGCAGAGCCCGCTGAGGATGCCGCGCGTTCCAGAGCAAAACAAGAGGAAGAAGAAGCGGCCCGAAGGAAGGAGCAAGAAAACAGGAAGCTGGTCGAAGAGCTACAAGAATTGCGAAAGGATCCCCTGATGTTCAAGGTGTACCATTCTTGGAAGACCAAGTACCTAAATTGTGTCCATGATCACCGATTTCTGGAATTCGATAATGTGGGTGGCTGGCAATGTTTCCAGCACGCTCTCCCCTACGACACCACGAAAAGGGTTTGGCCCTGCTGCGACAACTCCTTTGAACATCAAGGGTGTGTCCGGGCAGACCATCGGACGCGCGACACTCCCTATTCGGACGACCAGACCATTACTACATTACATCGTGTTATCGTCAAGCGACTCGGGGCCAACCGACACGGCTTCAGGGCACCTTCGTCCTATGTGCGCTACGACAGGAATGAGCACCAAAGGCGGATCAGAGAGGCATCGATGAGGGCACAAAGTCGCGAGAAATCCCAAATCGTTCATCGCAGCCGAGGTGCAGACACGGTTGATATTCTCATGCCGCGCCTTCTAAGGTTCGATTTAAGTTCGAATGGGGAGATCATTATCGAGGACAAGGAGGACATTTGGCTCTGGAATTGGGATCCCAAAAATAGGCCTTACATTATAACTTTTCCGACATTGAGCAATACCTTTGCTTACGTTTTTGAAAAGACGGAACGATCAATCTGGATTAAAGTTGCTGAACTTGTGCGCGACGTTGAGCTGCTGTTTAAAGGTGGCCGCTACGGAGTTTATTACCACAGGCACCCCCGAAGTCCCATCGAGTTTACCCCGATTGAGCGCGTTGCCCAATGGGAGGATTCTTCAGCGTAATCTTCCAGGCCTCACAGTTGGCCCTCAAGCCCTTTCTTTTTGCCGTCACTTGGCCCATCAAGGCAAGCGTCGGATATATTACGGGCTCGCCCGTCATTGAAGAGGGCGTCTCTCGGACGCTACGAGGGCGGCCGGCTTCGTAGTTCTTCGTCCTCCATTTCTTCCTGGATCTTGCACAACATGACCGAGATGGCCAGGTAGCGAGCGTTTCGCTGCTGGTCCTCCCGGATGAGTGCCATCTCTCTCCTGGGATCCCTAGCAACAACCGAACGCGGTTTCAGTGTTTCTTCTTCAGTTGGTGGTGCCTCGCCCATGACAATCTCGCCATCCGCCGATGCAGCAGCCGCTTGTTGTTGCTTGTTGTTTTTCTTGGGAGGCATTTTTTTTTTGAAAAAAAAATACAATTTTTTTTTTATTATTATAGATGTTGATAATGAGGTGGTGCTGGTGCTGTGTAAGGGTAGTGATGAGGAATCTGGTAAAACTGTGTTTGAATCCTTGGTGTCCTAGGACAAAAGGTGCTCTTGATGCATGCTAAGATAATGCATCCAAAAACAACCAATGTCCCAAAACCGACCCAAGTGGCCAGATGTTGAACGTTACCGTTGTCCCAGATGATCTCTGGGTGAAAATCGTGGGGGGTGGGCTCGCTAGCATCTCGGTTGATAATGTAGTGGTTGATCGACAGTGTCACCACTAACACCGTGGGAAAAAACAAGACCAAAAGACAACACACAAGTGAATACAAAGAACAGGTGATCATTTTTTTTTTTCACAAAGAAAAAAAAAAGATGAGCAGTAGTGTAATTACAACTTTTTCAAATTTTTTGAATAACTTGGCCAACACCGAAATACTTGAACTCGAGACTTTTTTACTTGGGTGTGGTATACTCGCGTTGTTTTTTTTGGCGGTCTTCAAAACAATCTGGTCAAAGGGATTTACAAGGAGGCAACAGATTCTTTTCGGTGTCCTGTGTCTTCTGTGTTTCACGGACGTTCAACGAGAAGCTTTGGCCGGACTGTTTTATTTTTTCGTCTGGAAGATGATCTGAGCAAGAGGGGAAAAAAAGGTGAAGGGAAAAAAAAAATAATTCCTTCTTTTCAGAGGATAACTTTTTGTGTGTTTATGTGCGAGTGTGTGTGTGCTTGATGCAAAACTAAAAAAAAAAAGAAAGACAAAAATGTTTGATCTTGCGAACTTATCGGTGTTTTTCTTTGCCTATGTGTTTGCCGTTTTTGCATTTTTGAAAATCGTCTTTGTGAACTTTGGACCATCAAGCCAGACACCTGGGGACGACATCAGGAACTCGATCTCGACCTTTTTCCTATGGCTGACAACGGCACTTATCCCACTGATTGCGAACACGATCAACAATGTGTACACCTTTGTGAGGACGAACTGGTTCTGGTTTGCTCTCTCGGGGGGCCTTCTGCTGACAAGTTTTGCATTGTATGAGAATCAGCCCGAAGTGGATAAGATTAGCGACGCTTACGAAATTACTATCGTTCTGCCCATCTTGAACGATGTTGTTCTTCCTGTGCTGAACTTTTTGCGTGTCGCGTTCGACACGGTGATCTGTTGGACCAATGCCTTGGGGAGCGTGGGGAGAATTATCCGAAACCAGTTCCTCGATATTGCCTTTGACTGCGATGTGGCCTGGGTGGTTATCCCTCAGCTGCTTGGAAAGCTTGCCATTTCAGCGGTTAATGCGACGAACAACTTTATTATCGTGGACAAGTTGGATAAGGACTATAGGCTTGCCCCTGTCATTGAGTACACGGCAGACGTTATCTCTGAACTAAACCCCTTATTTGACTGCCAATGCAGGGATTTCAACTTTATCTGGCCCACCCTTATTAACCCAGACTATGGAATTATCCAGAGCAAACACATGGCCCTCTATCCCGAAGTCGTCCTTAACTTTCCAATTGAGACGACGAGACAAGTCGTCAAGATGGGAGTTGATGTGGGAGAGCGAATCTTAATCGGCTGCAATCCGGGCAATGAGACCCCGACGGAAATCCGAGACTGTGAGGTGGGCAGAGCGCCCAAATTGCAGCATTGGGGCGATCTGAGTTGCCAGTTTTTCACCCACCAGACGGACTTTGTGGACGATGTGTTTTTCTCCATCGACTCCATGCTCCGAGACAAGTTCAGCATCAACATCCCCTGGACAAGGCCGCCGCGCGTCTTGAGCATCTTCGCCATGTTCCCCTGTCTCTTGAGTGACACTTTCAGCATTGGGGTTGACATTCTGACCCATCTCGACCTGTTCTTCACACTGGACAGCAATTCGGGCAGGGGCAACTATGCGGCTGAGCTCGACCTCGATGTCTTCATGTCGCGTCTCTACAATGTGTCCACACTCATTGAAAATGCAGGCATGGATATTTCGGGCACCTTCGCGGAGAACAGTTTCTGCTTGTTGGGCCGCAGCTTGCGCGTTCTCTTCGGAGTTCTCGACTTTGCGCTCCAGATCTTCCGCCGGCTCTGTGCCAGGAATTTCTCCAGCGCAGCTGTCAGCTCGCTGATGGGCCAGCCTGAGATTGCCACTGTTATTACCAACCTCGATAACGATATTGCCCAGATTGAATTCTGCGCGCTAAACCTTGATGATGAACTCGGAGAAGTTGGAACGTTCTTCGCCGTCGGGATCTCTCGGTTGGTGGCACCCCTGGTGCGTTTTGTCCGCAGTGTCATCGAAAACCCAGACAGCATCATTAGCTACTTTGGAGCGACCCAATTCAAGACCGATATCGAAGAGTCCTTTGAAGGCCTTTACATCATTGCCGGCGCTACCGGAAGCGCCATCCGCCAATATGGTGCTTTTGGATCTGTCTCCTGCTCGACAAGGGATGTTGTCGTGTCGCCCGAAAGTCTCTCCCGAATCGAGATTTATTCGATGCATCTTAACTTGATGTGCTCGCTCGGAACGTTCGTAGAGATGAGCATCCGTGTGCCCCTTTCCTACCTTAGACAACTCTTTGATGCCATTGCTGCCATTGCCGAGCAGGTCGAATTGCTTGTTCTTGGAGGAGGAGTTACAGATGTTGACGTGATTAGGGATTTGTTCGACACGAACCAGGTCTTTGACATTGGGAAGGATAACGGCATCATCGAAAACCAGTGCCTATGGATCGACTCGGCCGCCATGTTCCTCCCCTCTCTTTTTAACATCCCTGACAATGTCATTACGTGCCCTTCTTCTTCTTCGCGCACCGTCGCGGAAAGTATTTACGACGTCCTGCGAAGTGTTGGGCGCTACCTGCTGCTGTCGCCCTTCACCATTGTGCGAGGAATCCTGCATATGCTTTCGTCCTTCTTGTGCTCGTCTGCCGATTGCATCGACTTTGGCTCTTGGTGCGACTCGTTCATCAAGCCCCTTTGGATGGCGTTCATTGTTCCTCCTATGCAAATGGTCGTTTCGGTAATCGACTTTACCACCTGCATCATCCCAGCCGACAGTGGACTCTCCGTTATCAGTGTCGCACTGGGAAAAGCATTCATCGACACGAACTACGGAAATGACGTTGTCGTCGACTGTACCGACCTTCTCAACTCCGTCGATGGCGGTATTGTCCTTGAATTCATCTGTGGGTTCATGGAAACAATCTCCCAAATTGTCGAAATTGTTCTTCTTATTTTCGAAAAGGGCTTCTGGCAGGCCATCTGGGAACTGATTTCGGGCCCACTCTTTGCAATCCTCGACGGTTTCGCTAGGTTCTTCGACTGCGTCTGGACACAAATCACTAGCATTTTTGAAACACTTGGAGACTGCGGAGAAGCATTGATTCGAGTCGACATATTTTTCGATCCACTCGCTGGCCCCGAAGTTTATTTTGCAGAGATCGAAGACTCGTGCGATTTCGACGGCGTTGTTGACACCTGCGAGTTCTCGTTCGAGATCCCCGAGTTTGGCATTAATGATCCTATTCCTACCCCGGGGTATGGAGGAGGAGGCTCCGGAGGTAGCATTATTCCAGCCGTTCAGATCTATGGAAGCTGCATCGCCTCTAATGGCATATGCTACCCTAGGTGGAACACGCAGTCGGAATGGGACGGGAACACATGCGCACAGGCAGGCTTAACTCTTGGTGCCAACAGGCTTATTGCGGGTCAGACGTGCGATGAAGTCGATGTTGGGGCGTCGATGTTGGGAATTGGCGCCTGCTGTGTCGTCGGCGGAACCTGTAATGACGTCTCTTTCGCGGCGTGTGACACGGCTGCCCTTCTGGGTGGAGTGCGTGCCGTCTGGTCCCAGAACGAGACTTGCAGTTCACTCAATGCCCAATGCAGGGTCATCTCCGATGACTACATCATTAGAGGATGTTGCATCACGGACGGCGACAAGGACATCTTCAACCCTGATAAGAGGCACGCTATTGCGGGCTTAACCGCCAACCAGTGCTACTACAAGACGGTTTTAAGTCGACCGTTCTTCGTCCCGGGAGACATCACGTGCTCATCCATCCAGGCCGATCCAATCTATCCGTCTCTTTTGAACGGCTCCAATGCCTTCTTAGCAGACCCCCTGATTTCACCCCTTGTTAATTCGACGACACTGGAGCGCACGTGCTGCACGCCCGAAAGCGCTATATACCAGAGTCCGGCATCGAAGGTTGTCAACACAGCATGCATTGTCCAGTCGTACACTAATACGCCCGTGCTGGCCCCTTTGTATGGAATCCCCAACGACCCGGCTGTCCGAATTGCCGGAACGGGATTCGATCCTTCCAGTTCCCTCTATGGGTCCTTCTGGAAATGCAGAAGTGAAACCGTCCCGATGACTGCAAACGCGTTCTCGGGGCCCACGATAATATGTGTCGCTTGCTGTCCATTTGGCACTTGTGCCATCCCGGGCGTGATCAGGGACAAGGTCCTTGAATGGAACGCGAATCCTGGAAGTCTTCTTTACTACTTCAACACGATCGCAAGTTTCTGGCGCGGCCAGGTTATCGTTTTTGGTGACATTATTAATCTGGGGACACAATCGACCCCCTTTGCATCGCCACTGTCCATGGTTCTCTATTCCGAGTTTGACCGCACCATCTTCTTCG
>Ga0316612_1000485_pt1 | contig 12102 bp, 6 predicted proteins | sample MIS2016226_MG_FD_207676 | JGI IMG/M metagenome (GOLD analysis project Ga0316612, IMG submission 207676) | Microbial mat bacterial communities from Middle Island sinkhole, Lake Huron, Michigan, United States - MIS.2016.226 | ecosystem: Environmental > Aquatic > Freshwater > Lake > Sediment... | reverse complement strand
CCGACCGTATTTTCTCGATGCTCATGGGCGACGAAGTTCCGCCACGCCGCGAATTTATCGAGAAAAACGCCAAATACGCCAAGATTGACGCATAAAACCGTCGTCAGATAAATACTTAAAAACCTCCCGGGATATTAATTTCGGGAGGTTTTTTTATGTGGTTTTGGAGAGGCAGACTTTCTGGCTCTTATTGCAAAACGGGTTCATTTTATGCAGTTTATAAAATATGAAGTCGTAGGACAGTTAGTCGTTCCTTTCAGACCTTCGCGGTAATTTGTATCAGGCTTACAGCCTGAAGATTTGATTTGTGACTTTTCATTCTTGGGGCGTTGCCCCATAACCGTCAGATAAGAAATGATAACAATAGTTTGGTTTTGAAAAGAATCCATAACCCAGTCCGCCAGTTGGCGGACTGGGTTACATGAAACGGACAGACTTTCGTGCCAGGTTCTTTACGACCTTTAAAGTTTCATTTCTCAGTTTCCAGTTCAATGTTAATATCGTTTTTTAGTGAATTAGCTGCAAAAGCAAGACATGCATGAATATCCTCAAGAGTAATGCGTGGATAATTTTCAAGAATCTCCTTTTCAGAGGCACCTGAAGCAAGACGGTTAAGGATGAATTCGACAGATAACCTCGTACCTTTAATTACAGGTTTACCCCCAAGAATTTTAGGATTTGAAACTATGCTATTCATCATTTTAGCGTTTTAATTTTCCAAAACTATAACGAAACATTCGGGTAATTGGTTTTTGGTTTTTCAAATTATGCTTAATCCTGATAAGTAAAACTGCATGCACTGTTTACCTTTACCATGTAAGCTTTCCCGGGAATTAAGTATGGAATAGAATTTACCCCTTCCGCTGGCCAGATGATGCCGCTTCCTGCAATTTCGGTGACAATGATCAACTGATTTCCTAATTGAGTGAGTAATGTCTGGGAATCCACATTTTCGCCAGAGATCACCGGTAAAATGTTCCATCCTGCAATGAGTTGAATGGTTTTATTTTGAGATTGAAATCCGGTAATGGGCAAATCAGATGTTCCACTCATTTTAACCATGTAGCCTTCTGTTGTTTCAAAATTACCAATGGTGTTAATGCCATACGCAGACCAATAAACCTGTGACATATTTTTCGCAATTATCAAATTGTTTGAAATGGGTGCCATGACCTGATCAAAAGCCTGATTAGGCGGAAATACAAATGAAGACAGGCTGTTCCAACCATTAGTCAGTTGAATTATTTGTTGCCGCATTATCGTAAGGGTCATAAAATCAGCTACCTGTTCCTGGCAACTATTATCCGTCCATGCTGTTAACGTTAGCTCAACCATTGAATTTTCGATATCCTGCTGACCAGGGTAATAAACAGGGTTTAAAATTTCATCATCATTAAAATAACCGTCACCAGAGGTCTGCCAAAGCAGTTCCGCATAATTTCCTGCTGTTGCTGATAGTGAATGACTTTCATTTTCGATGATGGTTGCATCAGAACCTGCATAAACAACAGGTGAAATCTGCTGAGTCAAAACCAGATCATCTGAGGCGGTTGTTGTGCATGGGGAAAAGGGGAATGCTGTCAGTGTTAACGTGACTGTTCCTGCAATAATATCTATAATGCCAGGAATATAAAAAGGATCCAGAATTGCCGGATTGCTGAAAGTCCCGTCTCCTGTGGTTGCCCACATTACACTACTCTGATTCTGCGCTGAACCATCTAATTGGTATGCTCCCAACTGACAAAGGGTAGCATCCTCTCCGGAATATACTGTTGGTAAACCTGTAAAGGTGACGTGAATAAATGCCTGTGAATTTGCTGCACAAGGTGAAATGGGAAAGGCTGTCAATGTTAGTTTTACAGACTGTCCGGATACCAAATCATTATTTCCGGGAAAATACACGGCATCAGGCAGGGAAGGATCATCATAAGTTCCGTCACCATCCGATGTCCATTCAACCTGGCTGTATGATTCAGCCTGTGCCTCCAGTTGAAAACTCTGGACCTGACATAACTGTTGATTGTCAGGAGTGAGAATTTGTACCATCGGGTTATCTGTTATGGTTACAACAAGCGTATCATAAGCCGGCATGGTGCAAGGTACAAAAGATGAAGCTTTCAGTACCAGGTTAACCTGACCACTTGTATTGTCATTCGGTCCGGGAAAATAGTACGGGTTTAATATGGTGGTATTGCTAAAAGTGCCATCACCAAGTGTACTCCATAATAAACTGCTATAATTGCCTGCCGTTCCGTTCAAGTGCAAATTGCTGTTTACACACAGTGGATTTGCAATTCCTGCATTAACCTGGGGAAGTTTCCTGATGGTGATTGCCGTGTTTTTTGAAGCGCTTGCCGAACATGGGGAAATCGGAAATGCTGTAAAAGTGGCCGTCACAACTCCAGTAATCTTGTCGTTTATACCGGGGAAATATGTAACACTAAATGCTGCCGGATTATTAAATGTCCCATCCCCTGAAGTTGTCCATAGTGTCGAACTGTAGTTTGAAGCAAATCCGCTCAGATTGGCTGTTTGGTTCTCACAAATTACCCTTGATGCTGGTGCAGTGGCTATTGGCCCCGGGAAAAAAGTGACCCCGATTGCATCGCAAACATTTGCAACGCAAGGCTGGACAGTGGTAGCACAAAGAGTTAGCGTTACTGTGCCCGCTGAAACATCATTGTTACCCGGCTGATAAAAGGTTTGCGGCAAATTTGGCTGTGTAAAAGTTCCAGTCCCTGATGTAGTCCATTGGATCGTTGCATAATTCGCTGTAGTTGCGTCAAGAAAAATCGGTTCATTACCACAGACCTGCTTATCAGCCCCGGCGTTTATTAATGCTATTGGAAAAACAGTTAAAGTTAGATTGTCGGTAGATGATGGATTACATGGTGACAGCGGGACTGCTTCGAGGCTGATCGTGATTTGTCCCAATGAAGGATCCTGCGTTCCCGGCGTGTAAACAGGGCTTAGTGAACTTGTCGAACTAAAAGTTCCATTTCCGGATGTTGTCCAGTTTAGTGCTGAATAATTTTGTGCAGTACCGGTTAACTGATAGGTCTGATTAAAACAAACAGTCCCGTCATCCCCTGCATTCGCCATAGGTAATTCATTTACAATCACTGTCACGCTGTGTTGTGATGTTAAAGTTCCGCTATGCGCTGTCAGCAAATATTGTGTAGTAATGACCGGTGTAACTACTGGATTTTGAAGTGTTGAAGAAAATCCTGCAGGATTTGATGTCCATTCGTACGTGTAAGGCCCACCTGGCCCGACAAATATTACAGCAGACAACTGGGAACTTCCCCCCAGGCAAATCGTATTTGGGTTGGCAGTTGCATAAACATCAAAAGTAACGGCTGCTTTTAGATTTGTAACTGATGATAGTGCCAATGGATACCATTTTACGCCTGAAATATATCCTGAACCGGGACTGGTATCGAAACTAATGTTGGTCACAGTATACTCTTTCATCGTTGTGAAAGAGAAAATCCGATAGACAATCACTTCTCCGTATGAAAACCCTTCCTTATGAGCTGTTGTCTGGGGATCATCACCGGTTAACCCAAAGACGATATTCGAATCTGCCTTCCAATAATCAGAGCCTCCGCATACGAGTGTACCGTCGTCTCCAACAAAAAATGCCCCGATATAGTCCCCTTCCTGTAATGGGATTTCGTTAATCCTGGGATTTGCCTGCAGGGTTACTATAATAATATGCGGCTCTATTCTGCTCGACTCAGGGATTTCCCAAATGGGTGGATAAGGATAATCATCTGTCATTCCAGACGATTTACCATTCTCAGGATGAAGATTAACGGAAATAAACTCACCGGGTTTTTCCGAATTCTTTATTGAGCCAACTGACCTGTTTGTGCCCTGTCCATTTGCCGTGGCAAAGGGTAAAAAAATCATGACGATCAAAATTTCCAGTGAAATTTTCATCAGCAGGTGTAGTTTGCTTTCTATTTGACGATCCATTATTTTCATATTTTCCATTTTATTATTCTGTTTGATTTAATTTATTGATACCCTTTTTGTAATGATCATTCCGCTTTTTGTTTCAATTTTCAGGAAATACAAGCCCGGAGGATAATTCGAAACGTTGATCTGTAATCTGCTGCTGTTCTCAGTCCTGCTCAAAATATCCTGTCCCAGATTGTTGACTAAGGTAATTCCCTTGATTTCGACATCAGAAACAACATGGAGCACATCTGTTGCCGGGTTGGGCAATACCCTGATGTTACTTTCGGTTTCAAGCGGGTTTACTGATGTAATATTCATCGCCATTGTTTTGGCCATGGATACACCGTTTACGGCAAAGTTACCATCTGAAACCGGGTATTCCTGATCCCAGGTGAATGAAACTTCAAAGGTTTCACCGGTTGTTGGGCGGTATAGCCTGAACTTCATGAATTCACTTTCCTGGAAGCCGTCAACCTCATCAGTCGTTGGGTCATCACCCATCGCGACAACTTTGAAGAAATGCTCGCGGTTTCCAAATTCTGCCATCCCCACACAGTTTTCCATGCCATCAAAAGCCCCGATAATATCACCCGGTTGTAACTCTGCCGTTGCTTGTTGTGAGAAAATGATCACGTGCGGTTGCAGGGTGTTGGTTACATTATTCCAGGGTGAATTATTTCGCAATGTACTTAACGGCCCACCGATCGTTGATACGATAGGCTGTTCAGGGTCAAAATCAGGAAAGGTCACCGTATAACTTGCTGATGCTGTTTTGCTCACCAGCAAATAGGCTTTGCCGGGCTGCAGATACTGGAAGTCGGCTGCTACATTGGTCCAGACTTCACTCGTAAGCCAGTCGTAAATCATCTGCACTTTTAGATTATTTTCCCCTAACACATCCGAAATCAGTGACGGCACATTTGTTAATACCGGCAAGTATGTAAAGGCTCCACTGATCAGGAAGCTTTGACTTGTTAGCATATCCCCATACATCGGCAAACAGGCTGAGGCATCGAACCTGGCTTTATAGCCCGTTGCTGACCAGTTACCAATCTGATTAATCGGTGGGTTAGGTTCCGGCCAATAATACTTACCCTGCTTATTTATCATAATAATTAGTTCGTTAACTACCGGAGCCATCACCTCAGGTACTGATGATGTGCTCATGTCCAGATAAGATGAAATTCCATCCCATCCCGCATCCGAAATGGTGACGATCTGATTGGGTATCACAAGTTCCATACATGCCGAGGATGTAAGCTGGCAGGAGTTATTCCCGAAAACATCAATACAAAGGTTGGCGCCTCCTTCCCACGAGTCGTTGAAGCCGGGATAGTAATTGACATTTAATGCTGAAGGATCATCAAAATACCCATCGCCGTCGGTAGTCCATTCAAAAGAGGTATAGTCGGTCAATTGGACACTTATGGCAACCGGCAACCATTCTTTGCCTGCAAAATCGTAATCACCACAGCCAAGGATTCTTTGGGTATCCAGGCCACTTATAACGGGCAGATCAAATATCATCAGCGTGATACAGCTATTGACCTGTGCGGTGGAACAGCCACCTTCTCCGGTTGCTTCCAGACAAAGGTTTACCGAACCTATCGAAATATCATTTAATCCAGGCGTGTAAACCGGGGTTAGTGAGCTTGTCGAACTAAAAGTTCCATCGCCGCCGGTGGTCCAGTTGATGGTTCCAAAGTTCTCGGCGGTTCCGGCAAGTTGGTATGTTTCACCCGTACAAATGGTAGCATCTGCACCTGCTTCTGCTTCGGGGGTTACAAAAATGTTCAGTGTCAGGCAATCACTATACTGGGCGATGCATGGGTTTATCCCAATAACATACAGGCATAATTCGATCTGGCCTGAGGCAATATCGCCGGTACCGGTATAATAGGCTGTATTCGGCTCGGTTTCGTTGGCAAAGAATCCATCTCCCGATGTTAACCACAATACTTCGGAAGCATTGCTGGTAACAGGGGCTGTTTCAAAGACCTGGTTAAAACAGATGGAAGCGTCGTTACCTGCTTCAACTTCGGGTAAATGAATAATGACAAGATTCTTGCAATCACTCAAAGTTTCAATACACGTTTCAGTCGTCTCAGCAGTCAGGCAGACTTCGACGGTTCCGGTGGCAATATCGTCTTGTCCGGGATAATAAATCGGGTTAAGCAGGGTTGCATCTGAGAAAGCGCCATCGCCGTTGGTTGTCCAAAGCAGGTTATTGCAGTTTGAAATACTTGCCAGCAGTTGCGCTGCATCGGTTTCGCAAATTGTCTGATCGTTCCCAAGATCAACATTTGCAAAGGGTAGAACTGTGATAGTAAAAGTGCATTGGGCTGAAAATCCGTATTGATCGGTATGAACATAGGTAATCAGGTGTTCTCCGAGGCCTGCAATTTCAGGATCGAAGATTGAATTTGATATCACACCATCTCCACTGTAAGTTCCCCCTGCTGGCAAGCCCCCGGTTAATGCAAAGCTCGGTACATTTTGGCAGACTTCAAAATCGTTGGGGCAAATAACCTCAAACGAAGGGATGACTGTAACTGTAACGCTGTCCGTGCAACTGCTAATGCCGTTGTAGATGGTGCAATAATAAGTGGTGGTCTCGGTTGGAGCAACGGTGATAGAAGGGGTTGTTTCGCCAGTTGACCAAAGGGAAGTATAGCCAAAAGAATTTGAGGCTTCATTATACAAGATAGTAATTTCAGATTGGTTTAACGCTCGGTTATAAATGCGGATGTCATCTAAAACGCCTGGAAAATATTTTGGATAAGAATTCCAACCTCGCCCAATTAAAAGTTCACTACCACTGCAAACTTTCATACTAGAATTTGGTGCATTGGTTGCATGTGCAAATACACCATCGATGTAGCTTTTTAGTTGAAAAGAATCAACAGTTAGGATAATATTATGCCAAGTATTATCGATTATCGATGGGATAGTTCCTGAAGTAGCTACCCATCCTTGATCGGCATTACAATTCGTTCCATAGTGACCCAAAAATTTGTGATTGTTTAAAGGATGAAGTTCTATTCCATAGTTTTCGTTTGTTGCATTTGAAATGTTTTGCTTAAATAAAACATAAGTACTCCCAGCAAAAGCGGTTTTAATCCAAATTGAAACGGTTAAATGTGCACATTGCAATGATATATTATCAGGCACTAAAATCCAGTCATTAATTCCATCGAAATTAAAGGCATTGTGCAGAATGCCAAATCGGTCGGTGGTTAGTATGGCACCATTGACTGTTCCATTATTCCCATTCCCACTTTCGTCGTTAGCATTTCCATTAAAAGGCCAGTAACCAACCAAACCATCAGTTGGAATATAACTTGTACTTGCTACTGAAAGGTCAAGAGATTGCCCGATACAAATAGTTGTATCGTTTTGGGCTATACCTGGTATAAAAGCGACAACAACCGGGACTCTTTCACTTTCACATAATTCAACATTTGTAACCCAATAAGTTGTTGTTTGCGTGAGATAAGGTGTATTAAAGGTAGAACCCGACCAGATTACAGTGCCACCAGATTCAGTACTGTACCAGTTATAGTTTGTGCCACCAGATGCAATTAATGTCGATGATCCCGGTCCACAGATTGAAACATCCTGAGCAACAGGAACTGGTGTAGTACAATTGCCCTCATTGTATAGGGCTGTAATTTCAGATATGTTCAAAGCACGGTTGTAAATCCTCAAATCATCAAGTTTTCCGTTATACCAGTTTGGGTAACTTGACCAACCTCTGCCGATAAGCAAATCACCGCCAGAACAAGCTGTCATGCTTCCAGACACAGAAAGAGAGTCAATAGGAACACCATTTATATAGATATACATTTTGTTTGAGGCCATTACACCAGCATAATGGAGCCAACTGCTATTATTATAATCTTGATTAGCATACAACGGAAGTATAGCACCTACATTTGAACAAAGCTTCCCATAATTTCCTCTGATCGTAGGGCCAGTTAGGTTAGGTGAAGGATCGTTGATCTCGATGTCATAGTTTTGATTTTGTGCGTTGGTGAAATTAATCTTCTGTAATAATTGCATTTTCGATGTGCTGGAATAAGAAATCCAGCAACTAATTGTGCCTTGAGTTAACCTTATTGATGGTGAATCAGTTACTTTAATATAGCCATTCGAGCCATTAAAACTGTAAGCTGAATTAGGGTTACTAAAACGGTCTGAAATACTAGTAAGATTATAGGCTGTTCCATTATTCCCATTCCCACTTTCATCATTAGCGTTGCCATTTAAAGGCCAGTAACCAACAAGTCCGTTTGTAGGGATTTGAGCATTTAAAACACTGCTTAAACCAATCAAAATGAGCAAACCGAAAAATGTAAGTTTTTTCATTATTGTTGCTTTACTTGGTTAGTACATTTTTTTGGTAAAGCTGTCTCAATCATAAGATTTAAACCTTTATTAAGCACTTCAGTTGTTATGTCGTTCCAAACTTTATCAGCAGCTTTTCCATTAATTATTTTTATTCCCTGATTTAATCCTTGTGAAATATATGACATTTCAATTGCAGGACGAGTAAATCCTGATCTGCCTTCGGGTTCTGGATGGCATGGAGCAAAACTGAAAATTCCGTCTGTTCCCTTTACATCATCGTACATCATCGCTTCATATATTCTGTAAATCTCAACGTTTTTAACAGGTTTATTATCAGACTCATCATCGCCACTGGTTGGAAGACATATTCCAGTTTCATTTTTATCCTCTATCGTGATTTTACACTGAACTGCGGACGTATTATTCATTGGCACTAAAGAAGCAACATAAAAAACATCGTTGTATTCTGTTTTTAAAATGGGTATTTCACTAATTTTATAATCACGCCACCCTTTAACAACAAATAATGTATCGAGAATATAGCTACTATCTTTGTGTGACCCAAAAATAATTAGAGAACCTTTATCTAAATCTCTTAAAGAAGGATAATGCCCTTGCTTGCAAATGCAGTAGTAAAATTGCTTTCCAAAAACAAAAGGATCAGTATTGGCGACTTTGTTTGGTACAGTTAAGGTGTAACATGGCTCAAAAATAAATTTTGGCAAAGGAGATTTTTTACCCGTTGGAGTAGCTTTTGAAGGAGCCTCCCATTCACCCCAAAAATACACGGTGCCGTCAATTGGTTTTGAAGAAAGGTTTTTCAAGTATGAACCTTCTACTTTCAAGTATTTTCTTTTATGGCTACTTGTGTTCCATTTTATTCCAGTTTTGGCGTTATGTTCGCCTCCCGGATGTGGAAATTGAATGATAGATTTCATAGTTTAATGATTTAATGTTATCGCGATAGTTTCTGTAAATTAGTTGAATTAAATTTTAAAAAAGCGTGGAACTGTAACTCCATTCACCTCTGAGGTACCGCCAAGCACCCTGCCCGCAAATAAGTACAGCCCACGCTAAGCGTGAGCGTTGGACTTATTATTCTTGCAGGCTTTGAAAGTTTGGCGGTTTTCAGAAGCAGAAATAAAAGCTAACGCTTCAGTATTTTGATTTTTTTATTGTTAAGTTACCATTTTGTTAATTTGTTAATAATGTGATGTATCAGTTTAGTTTATTTCGATTTCATAAAGTACTTTATCCAGTATTTCGGCAATAGTCTATAGGGGTGGCTCAACATCAATGGCGCTGCTGTAACGCTTGCCATGAGCCAGATAATCGCGGTAGTTTTTAATTTTGCTTACTTCCAGGTACAATTGTTCGGGTAAATGCCCTTTTAGCATTTCGATAATATTGTGCAGGCGGTTGATGTCGTTTTCGGACTTGATAAGCTTTTCGCGGATTTTGTAATAATCCAGAGGTGAAGTTGTGTGCGCACTCACCACCTTTTTAATCGTTCCAAAGGTGTTCCGGTATTTTTCAAAAACAATTTTCTCAAATGTTGAAACCATCGAAATCACTGCATTTTCGTAAGTTAGCCGGTTAATTTTGTTGATATACTTTTGGGCTAAGGAATGGTTGGATGAGTATTTCCCGATGATTTCGGAAGGAACAATTTTATCAATGTGTTGTTTGTTGTTTTTGACATTCGCAATTTCCCGATCTACCATTTTTTCGATGGTTGACAGATGCAGAAAAGTTGCCAATATTTCCGGGTTTCTTATTGCAGCCATTCTTCGATTATTTTTTCGATATTCGTTTTGTTAAAGTTAAGCTGCTCCCTGCCATTAAATTGTTTTACAATCGTCCAATCGGCTGGTTTGGAATCTGCTATGATCTTTCGGAGCAAAACAACCTTCTCTTTTATCGAGCCTGATAAATACATATCAACTTTGCCATCAGCGCCAATCACAACCCCGGCAACCGGCTCGATGATGATGGTTTTATTATTTGGAAAAACAAGTTCCAGAGTAGTTATCAGGTAATCTCCCAGGTTTTCTTCGTATCTCGGAACGGGGATTACATTAAAACGCACCAGTTTTTCCGCTTCAAGTTCACCAAACCATTTGTCAGTAATCAAATGCTGAAGATGAGTTACATCCTTTTTCCATTGTTCGGTGTATTCATCCCAATCTTGTTTCTTCATACTACCAACAAATTGCTTGTAGGTTTGTAGTTTCTTCTTTAAAGCCATTGTTGTTGCATTTTAAATAGTTATAAAAATAAGGAAAAGCTTCAAATTAAGTTTTAGCGCAGCTTTAGCCATAGTTCCAATTTTTACCAAATTTTTAATGTGAGGCTAAAGTAGTATTTTAATAGCCCCATAAAATATTTTAACAAATTAATTAAAATAACCGCATTAAGCAATTCCATGAGTCACTGCGCGTCATTTGATGTTTACTTCATAAATTATTGATGGCTATCAATTTATGAAAAGAGCCATCCGACTTTTGGATGGTACAGCGGATAATTAGATTGCCCAAAGTTTGCAACATTTAAAATATCAACAGGCATTCAAACAACGAAAAACAACTCAATCTGCCGGCAGGACGACACGGTTGCACCAATTAAAGGGCACCAAACCCAGAATTTTCAGTCTTTTCCAATAAATTTACACACGGTTGCAGCTTTCGCTTTATTTTTCCCGGATAATGAAATCCCGCTGAAACCTGGAATTGCCACAACTGATTTTAAGAAAATAAATTCCGCTTTGCAGCCCCGAAACATCCAAACTAACTGAACTTCCCGATTCAAAAATCCGGCTATTTAAAACTCTGCCTGACAAGTCAATAATCTCCACCAAAAAATCATTCTTGTAGCTATTTTTTGATTCAACATAAAGAACATCTCTGGCTGGATTTGGGAAAACTATAATATCGCCGCTCAGCATTTCGGGATCATCAACTCCCAAACCGGCGCAAAAATCAATTCTCGGATTTAAATAGTTATCGCAACGATATAAATAATTTGATGGTGGGATTATTGGCGACGGATTGTCGCTGACGAGGAGCGGCTGTAATGGTCCCATGTTTGTCTGTTCCGGGCTTCCATTGCCCAAAGCTACGGCTTTTGCTTCCGGGTTTCCTTTCAGCGAATAATCAGCCAAAGCATCTGCCAGCCTGAAAACTGCGTAATAATCCAAAGCATTGTAAATCGCAAATGTTTCGGGTAAACCGTGATCGGCATTGTAAAAATAGCCTTCGTAATTATCCGAAAAAACTTCCACAAAATCCTTTTCGTCATCAGCAATCGAAATATGGTTGAAAATATCAATGGCTAAGCGGTGGTCGTTCACAATATCGCCTTCATAAACCTGCATGAGCAATTTGGCCTGTGGCGCAAAGTTTTGTAATTCTTCTTCCGAAATATCATAAAAATACCAGGGCGCCAGCGGCATCATAAAACAGCCGTTGTTGCCCCAGCCGGCGTTAAGGGCACGTTTGGTCATCGAAAGCACGGCACCGCCGCCAAACGAATGCCCGATAAAACCAATTCTCGTCGAGTCAATCAACTCCGGAAATTCCTGAACAGCTTGTTTGAAGCCTTCCCAAAGAACATCATACCTTTCGAGAATGGTCGCTGGTGAAAGCAGGGCAACCGAACTCCCCGGATACGGCGAGAAAACGGCAACATAGCCGCGTGAGGCAAAATGCTGCAATAAATTTTGATACAAAAAAGCATAATTGGCGTTGAAGCCATGTGCAAAGAAAATGACCGGTGCAGGCAATTCGG
>Ga0316612_1000481_pt1 | contig 12130 bp, 20 predicted proteins | sample MIS2016226_MG_FD_207676 | JGI IMG/M metagenome (GOLD analysis project Ga0316612, IMG submission 207676) | Microbial mat bacterial communities from Middle Island sinkhole, Lake Huron, Michigan, United States - MIS.2016.226 | ecosystem: Environmental > Aquatic > Freshwater > Lake > Sediment... | reverse complement strand
GTTGCAACCCGTAGAATTTTGAGCGATCATAGATTTATTCCTGCGGTATATACCGTGCTTGATGCTCAACTGACACAAATCTCGAAACTTTCTCAGGGTCATCGGAGATTTGCTAGGTTAAGCAAGTTTAATAAACTGAAAACAGCAAGTAGCTTTAAGCCGCTTGCTGTTTTTGCTTTGCGATGAAATCTGAGACAACCGATTTAATCATTGTGCCGCGTTTCATATTTTGAGAGTCAGCAAAATCTGTAAAGGTTTCTAACAGATCGGGCTGTATTTTGATGGTAAGTAGTTTTGATTTTGGTTTCATTTTTCGGATTGATTGCTACCACATCATCAGTATATACGAAAAAACGGCTGGGCGATCGCCATAGAGAGACTCAACCGATTAGACTAAATTATTTTAATTGAGTTCTATTGTTAATAAAAACACAAATTTTAATTGATAATTAAATTCGTATTTTCAATTGATAAAAATATAAATAATCGCTAAACTCTTTTGATACAAAGGAATTTAGCTGACATAAATTTTATAATTTAAGCCTGTTTTCGATTAACCATTTCAATCATTAATCGAATATTTTCAGCTTGGATTTTAGCTGTATCCGATTGTTCTTTGATTGCAAGGGCATAGCGATCGGCAGTTATGGCTTGCTGCTTAAATACCTCTTTAAACTCGTATAACTCGTTTTTGATGTCTACCACATCATTGGCTACCACATCATTACGGGTGTAAAGATGCTCAACAAGGTTATTTAGATTGGTATTAGTTACCCTTGTCTCCTCTATCAATGTCTGCACAGACTGAGTTAGAGCCAATAGAGCCGCCTCTAATCTTGGTGAGTCAGTCATTTATTTAGATCCTTTGCTATTGGTGCGATCGCTAAGCTTGCCCTCACGCTTGGCATTATCCACAAAGTTTTTAATTAGAGTTACCGCCTGATTGGACATAGATCGGTTTTCAATCTCGCATAAAGTCTCAAACTCTTCTTTAAGGTCAGAGTCGATAACGACTAATAGGCGTGGTTTCTTACTGGTCATGTTTGGAGCGATTTGTACTGCCAACATTTAATCACCTATTGCTTAGATATTGTTAAAGTATGATAACGGTTATATAACCTATGCTACATTAAAAACACTAAAGGCGATCGCACTGCTTCTAACACACAGCGATCGCCCCTATTTATCCCTATATCTAAGGATTAACCAATTATGACTGATACACAGCAATCTATACCGATCGCCGCCGAACTCAAAACCCTCTCAGCGATCGCCGCCGCCCTATCTGCGCTCGCAGAATCGCGAGAGAAAGACGATGTTTTTTATGTCGCTCTCGAATTGTCTACCCGCCTTGATGCGGTGTGCGATCGCCAGCTTGAAGCCGCTAAACTCGTTTCTGATAAAGTGGTTTAAGTCATGGCAAGCCCAAAAATTAAAACTATTTCACAGGTAGATCCCGCGCCTGTAGATGTCGTGGCGATCGCGACAGATGTAAATCTTGAGGATGCGATCGCCGATCAACTGCTCGATGATATCGACTGGTCAAAGGTCAAAGCAGCCATGCTAACCAAAGTTAAGCAAAGGTTTTTCACTTGGCTAACCAGTGGCGGCGATCGCCCCGTCAACATCTCACAGTTTCCCGAATTGTCAGCATTGCCTAGCAGTCAGGACGGTGAAGCAGCATGAGTATTTTTAACTTATTTGGTTCTAAAACCAGTGACGATCTCTACTCAGACACAAACAGTGATGGTGATGAAGATGCTTATATGTACCGTCTAGAGAGGGATGGGAGCTACACCACTGTATCTAGAGATGAGTACAAAGCACACACCGATCAACTGTTTCGAGATGGCTACTACGATGATGTGCCACTAGATGACGAACCTAAAAAAGGATGGTTAGGGCTATGGTAGATCCTCAAAAAAATCTAATCGTCATCAACCGATTCACCCTATTTTTGCTTTGCGCGGGTTGCGTATGCGTCACGGTGATGATTGCCTTACCAAACATGATCGAGCGCACGGGTGATGCAGCCGTAAGGATTGAATTGCAGAAAATTGGAGAGAAGCAAAAATGATTAAAACCTTTATTGCAACGGGTTTTAGTTGCCTTGCAGTTGGTTCAATCATTGGTTACACAATCTCTGAATTAACCAGACAGCCCCAAAACTTGCAAGCTCAAAACACACCCGCCGCCGCCCCTGTTATCCCTAAACCAACTCGAAGGGAGTTAGAGGATCGGTATATCAAGGCTCTCAACGGGTACAAGTTGACCATCGACATAAAGGAGTTAAAAGTCTTTACCGATAGACAACTTAACGATGAAGTCTACAGGCTAGAAGCTCTACTGAGAGCAGGAAAAGCCTACACACCACCTGATTAACTCTCAAACATTCAACTAACATAAACCGCTAATTTCTAGCGGTTTTTTACTAACAATAATCATGACAAACTTTACCCGCGACACCTTTCACAATTCCCAGATACTGCTTAGTGACAAGGTTTTGAGATATGCCACATGGTCAAGTCACGTTATTTATGGCTGTGCGATCGCCTCATGCTTGGCTACCTTCATACCGTCTCACCTATCCCAGAAATTAATTAACGTAGCGATCGCACCCGTACTATTTGCAGTCAGCAACCGACTAGATCGGCTTGCCATGTATGCCAGTGGATACGGATCGATTAGTGAAGCACAAAGCCATAAAGGTTATGCACAGTGGCTAGATGCAAGTTTACAGCCGCCCCGTAGAGAAGTGGCGATCGCACAGCCACTAGCACCAATCGACACACCCGCGCCCGTCAAGTTCGCTGATGTGAAGCAAGCCTTGAGTAAACCTCACTGTATGCTCTTAGGCTCTACAGGAGACGGTAAAAGCACCCTAGCAAAGCATCTTGCAGCAAATTGCACAGCATACACAATCGTTATCGATCCTCACGCCGCCCCTGATGATTGGGGAAACTTGCCTGTATTTGGGGCGGGTCGCAAGTATGGTGAGATTGCAAAAATAATGGGCGTGACACTGGAATTATTGCAAGTTCGCTTTGATGCAAGGGATACAGGTGTTAAGCAGTTCGAGCCAATCATAATAATTTGTGATGAGTACCCCGCGATTATTGCCAGTAATGAGGCGGGTAAAGTTGCCTCTAGTTGGATGAAATTGATATCTAGAGAGGCTCGTAAAGTTTCTATCAGGCTCGTAGTCCTGACACAATCACCTGAAGTTAAAGCAATCGGTCTAGAGGGTGAAGGCTCGGTTAGAGATAATTTTTGCTTTATTCGATTAGGTGAGTTTGCGCTCGATCATGCCAAGTCACTGAAGGATGAACAAATTAAATTAGCTATCGAGAATGCAGACCGCCCCGCCATGCTTGGCAATTTACCTTGTGCTATTCCCACACTTAGCGATCGCTTGGCTATGCCAGTTTTATCTATGCCAATCGATTATCAATTACTGATTGCTGATAATGCGATCGCCCCTGATTACGAGCCAATAGACCGCCCCCGTAATCAGCAATCAGCAGCTACAGCACCCGCCCTGACACAATCAGCACCATCTACAGATAATCAGCAATCAGCAAGTTTATCAGCACCTTTGCTGATGATTATTGAGTTTGCAAAGAAGAAAAATGAGTTTATATCAGCACGTCAAGTGCAAAGCGGAATTGCAATTTTTAAAAGTGCAAAGGCTCCAGAAATTCGTGAGTATTTTAAATATTTAGCTACGCTTGGCTATGGAGCCGTTCGCGGTGACGGTGACAATTTAGAGTTTAGTGCGGGTTAAAAATATTCTTATCACGCGCGTAGCTATGTCGGTAAAGTCGGAAACCCCCCAAAACGAATCTAAAAAATATCGCCACAAAATCACTGTTCATAAAACAAGGCGATCGCCGCCGTCAACAAAAAAGCACCCGCCCGAATTATGGAGAGAGGGTGCTTTTTTAATTACGAGATTTATCTAGGATGTGGTTTTGTACATAAAGGATGTGGTTTGCGTACAACCCTAAAATTTATGGGAATAACATCGACACTATTAAGGCTCTCTGAATATCAGGATCGAGAGCTTGGCAATATTTAACTTTTTCGTGAGGGTGCTTTATGGCTCTAATCTGTCTCGATGCTGTGATGACTGCATGAGTATCAATACTCTCAAGATTGCTTTGTTTTATCTCAGCACAAAGGGCGATCGCACCCTCTACGGTTGACCGCCCGAATAGCACCTGTAAATGTGCTTTTAATTTCTGGTTCATGCTGCTAGTCCCTCACGCTTAATAATTTGGTTGATGGTTGATGCTTGCCACTTACCGCCCCTTTGTGTGGGGATAGCTTCACCATTGAGACGATCCGCAATGGTACGCAACGCCGCGCCATTGGCTCTCATCTCTCTAATAATGGCGATCGCCTCAAACTGACTTTCAACCTTTACTAATTCCTTATCTACCATCTCAAACCCGAAAGGAGCCGCCCCGCAATGTTGCCCTTCATCCTTTTTATGTGCCATTGCCATTGTCACCCGTTCAGAAATTTGATCGCGTTCGAGTTGTGCGAGAGCCGCCGTCATGTTGACAAAGAATTTACCTAACGCGCTACTGGTATCAAGTTTTTCAGAGATGCTATGCAGTGACGCGCCATGACTTTCAATCTCAGAAATTAGGTTGAGAGTATCCAAGACTTTACGAGAGAGCCTATCTAATTTGTAAACCACAAGTGCAGTTGCTTCACCCGTTGCAATCATACTCAAGCATTTTTGCAAGCCGTCTCTATTGGTAGTTTTTGCAGACTTGCCAGCATCACAGATAATCTCGATTAGTTCTAAATCATTGAGTTCGCAGTACGCTCTAATCTTGGCTGTCTGTGCATCTAGGCTCACTCCTTCATTTACTTGCATCTCCGTACTTACTCTGATGTATCCGATTGCCTTAGTCATTGCCTTTGCCCTTTGCTTGTTTTGCTTGTATACATACCAGTATACAGATATGTATACACCTTGTCAACAAATTAGTATACTTTTTGTATACCGTTGCTATATAAGGGATAGCGCCGCGACTAACTCAGCTTTGCGTAATTTCTCCCATGACTTAATGCCAGTACCCCGCGCCATTGCTTTTAATTCCCTGATAGTGAATTTTGAATAATCTACCGTAACCGCCGCCTCTCTCACTGGCATTAAATACCCCGCGATCCTTGTCTGTGGTAATGACTTAACCGATACCGCCGCCGTTGTCATTTTTGGACTGAGTGCGATTAATGCTGTTACCAATGCGATCGCTACTACTGCCAAAATTACTAAACCGAAACCCTTAATTAATTGCATTGTCTTAATCCCTGAAATGTGTAGATGGTAAGCATTAGAGGTTTTGAAGCGCTCTCTAACCGCTTGTATACATACCAGTATACAGATAGGTATACACTTTGTCAACAAATTAGTAGACTTTTTGTATACAAATATTTGGGATACTGTAGACAAGACTGTAGACTATATGTATACTGGTATCAGTAAACAAATTGTATACAGGTTAGTAAACATGGCAACTAAGGTAATTAGCACTAGGATCGATGAGGTGTTGATCGAGCGCTTTGATGAGAAAGTCGCCGCCGCTAACATCACCCGTAACGAGCTTATAGCAAAGCTTATCAGTGATTTTTTAGGCAGTGATGGGATTGTAGACAGTACTGTAGACAAGAGTATACAAGTAGCTGTAGACAAGGCTGTAGACAAAGGTATACAGGATGCGATCGCCGCCATTGAGAAGCAAAGCCCCGCTCCTGATGTGGATATCCAAGCAATGATTGATGATGCTTTGCGCTCTAAAATTTTGGAACTGCGAGAGGAGTTTGAAGAGCATGAGAGAATTTATCAAGCGCAATGCCAGAAAGGTTTTGAGCTTCAAGTAGCCACTTTCAGAGATGAAATGAATGAGGCGATCGCAACTGCAAAAAAGCCTTTGCTCTCAGTGATGAGAGATCGTGTGATAGCAGCTTAGAGCCTGAAACATTGCCAATCATTGAAGCGAATCCTTTACCTGATGAGACTTTGAACGATGCGATCGCCGCGACTGATATCAGCAAGGGCATGAATACCAATGAAGCTTTTGAGCTTGCAAAGAAGCGCGGATATAGTGGCAATGCTAAGAGTTTTCGCGATCGCTTTGATAAATCAGGGTATGGCGATTCTTTTGGATTAAAGAGAGTTCCGCACAAAAACGGTAAAGAAAATTGGCTTTATTTTGATACTCAAACCCAGTCATAGCAACCGTTTTAAGCCTATAGCCTAATTTGAGCGCTGTAGGCTTTGCGGTTAGTGAAGGTACAAACACAGCAAAGCTATAGCTATCAAGCTTCATAAGTCAATCTGAGAGGGGATATTTTGAGATGAACAAAATTTACGATCGCCAAATTACTGATACCGATAAATCTTGGCTTGCTTTCTGCAAATATCGCGATATGGGTAGCGATCGGACTATAGAGAAAGTGCGGGTAGAGTGTGGTTATAGGTCGGTAAGAATATTAGAGAGATGGAGTAGCCAATATGCATGGGTAGAGCGTTGTAGGGCTTTTGATGATGATGAGTTGCGATCGCAGTCTGTAGCGTTACAACAGCAAAGAATTAATTACAAATTACAAATTGAAAAAGAGGCATGGGAGAAGCGCAAAAAATTCTTAAAAAAAGCTGACCAGATTTTAAGTATTCCGATTACTCAAAAAATTGTTACCGATGACGGCAAAACTATTTTTATGCCAACGTCAAAATGGCGGTTAGTTGATGCGATCGCTTTCGATGAGTACGCACATAAATTAGGAATATTCGCCACTGGCGGCGATCGCCCTAACATGACTGAATTTGACGCAATTCGAGTTTTGGTTATGGCGGGGATGTTGCCAGTTGAGATTTTAGAAGCAGCCGATCGTGGTATAGACAATCTGAAATTGAGCTTACGAGAAGCTTTTGCAAATTTGAATAAACCCGTCTATTAATAGAGCAGTTTAGAAGAAACCCGCCGCCCGATCTTCAGGACTTAGGTAGTCAGCGATCGCAGTGATAACGGTATCAGCTACGAAATTCACTGCACTTTCCACACTTTCAATAATTCGGGCGGTAAATGTTGGCTGTGCGATCGGGATAGTGGCGATCGCCGCCTCTGTATTTTGGGGATCTGGTATTGGTTCTATATCGATAACCTCAATTTGAGGACTTTGCGCTGTCTCATTTTGAGGGTGTCCACACCTTTTTATATTGTCATTTATAAAAGGTGTGGACAGGTCTATAAGCCTGTCTACAAAAGCATGAGAGGGGATAAGCTCTAAACCATCTCGAATCATTCGGGCGGCGCGGCGCGATAGTTCATCACGAGTAATGATTAGATCGGCTTGGCACAATGAATAAACTCTTACCCGCTTTCTGTCGATGGTTACTTTTTTGGAGTTGGTAGCCAAGCCAAGCCACTGAAGCAAAGAGCCAACATAGGCATTATTTGAAACATCCTTACCACACATAAGATGTATACCAATCTCAGCTAATTTGTCGATTTTGGTAACTGTGGACTTGCCAAATTTATTAACCGTAGTTATCTCAAAATTTCTAAGCTCTCGCAGTTTTGAGGCTAACTCTGAGGCGATCGCGGTGTCGTTATCCCATGAGTTACCAGCGAGAGCAAAGTCTAAAAATTCATGCACTCCAATTTGTTCTAAGGCTTTTTGAGCAAGAGCTAAATGAGTTATGTCCTGATGTGCATAACCCGCGCCCCATTTTGCTTGTACTTCCTTACTGGACTTGTCAGCAGCGATCGCTAAAACGGGGTAAGCCTGTTGCAAAAATCGATCTTGTTCCTTGCGTTTGCGTCCTTTGTTGTCACGTTCGATCTGTTCAATGGTGACTGATTCGGGCGCGGTGTCGCTCCAACTAGCAAGGCGATATTTGTCGAGAGCTAGATAGTCAGCTTCGAGTAAATCGCGCCGATCCTTCATTGCCTCATATTCGGCTTTGCTTAAATTTCTGGCATTGTGTAGCTGCTCACGTTGCCAAGCTTCAAAATCATCCTTCAGAGATTTATAGGCGGCGCGATCTTCCTTGGTTGCGAGACTGTCGTTAATCTCGACTAACTTAACCTCATCCTGTAGCCTTGCGATGATATCTGCTCTGAAGTGCGCTTTACTCCAATTGTCTAAGGCTTTGTAATGATAGTAAGAGTCATACTCATCGACAAAACCAAGCTCATCATTACCCGCCGCCTTTGCTCTACCCTTGCGAGTTTTTAGGAGTGATTCGGGCGTGACATGGCGATATTTACCACTGCTTTGAGCAGCGTAGATATATCTTGGCACTGGCAACCGATAGCGCTCTGATAGCTGTAAGGCTGTGCTAGCACTGATACTGTCAGCATGGAAAAAGCAAAATTCTTTATCAAAGCTATCGCTCGTAATCGAGAAACCAGATCGCAATATAGGAGAGACAATTAAAATTTTTGGTTTATTGGTTGCGAGCCACTGGATAGGATTCTCGAAAAAGCCTTTAAATATTGGCTCGTTTGCATTGTCGCGATGGATAGCGATCGCCCCGTAATCACGGTATAGCCAAGCTAAAAACTTTGCTTCAGACTTACGAGAGCAGCAAATAATGACGCGATCGCCGCCCTTGATTGCCTTATCTAGTTCACCATTTTGGAGAGCTAGAGGATCGTCAAAAACAGTGCAATCATAATTTTTCTTAGGAGTGTTAACCCTGATTACATAGGGCTTGCGTCCTGTTTTTCTCTCCCATAATTCGGCTTCATACTTGGTTAAATCTGCACTGACTGAGAGAGTTTTTAAAGCTCTGAGTTGCGTTTCCCAGTAGCGAGACTCGTTAACTTTACGCTTGCCATTTTGAGCATGGGTACTACTGGTTGCGAGTGAGTTTAGCTGTAGGTCTAGTTCATCGTTAAAGACAACCGCGCCGCGTTGTAAACAGGGTTCGATATGCCCTTTTAACCCTTGGATTGCTTCAGTACAGAAAGCTAAGCGAGAGACGTAACCCGCGCCGCCTATCAGTTGACCATTGACGCGATCGCAGTCGGTTCGATAGTCCACGATGCGATCGCCATGACTCATACGCTGTGCATTGTTTCTAGCCAAGCTTTCTAGTGGCACTGGTAACAAGGCATTGTCAGCACTACGAACAAACTCACCGCCTAACTCAGACTTGCCAAGTCCTTTAGCTCCAACGATGAAAATATCACGATGAGTTTGATGTAGTTTTTTTAACTCTCTGAATGTTGGTAGTCGGTCGAGTTCGAGATCGGCTTTGATTTTGTTGGCTTGCAGTCTCTCGTGTGCGATCGCAATTTTGCGATTAGATAGCCAAGTTTCACTACTGAGAGCGCTTTCGATTGCTTTCTCTAGTGCAGTAACGCCGCGCTTGGTTAACAGGTCGTCAAGTCCTTTATATTGACTATCCCATTTAACAACCTTAGTTAACTTGGTAGGCTCTGAGAGTACGGGTAAATGCTTGTTTAGGGCATTGTTGACGGCTCTAACTGCACTGGCTTTTGTGTCGCTGTCGAATGCTACATAGACCTCACGCCCCTTTAAATATGGCAATAAATCAGGTGAGGCTAGGCAACTACAGCCATAAAGGGAGATCACTACAAAGCCATGAGATAAACCTGATAAAGCTTTACCGCCGCCCTCGGTTATCAAAATTGGTATTTCAGGATGATTTTTAAGCCATTCCCAGAAACTACCATCTATGGGGATATCGACACCATAGCGCTCTGATATTGCTTTACGGATGTCTGAAGGTATCGCGGGTAAAAATGCTCTGTTACCGATTTGTGCGGGTGCTAGGTATCGATAACCGCGCCCGTCTTTATCGCTTTGTACAATGAATTGCCAAGTTTCACCCGTTTCCTGTAGATACCTCACACAATGTTTGTAAACATGGCGGCGTTTGCCATCCTGTGAGGTTTTGTAGTCGTTGTAATCGTAAAGCTTAAACTGGTCAACGATGCTTATCGCGATCGCACGCTCTTTGACACTAATTCGGGTGATTAGTTCTAAGAATGCTTTACCACGTTCTAAGGTGTGGTTTGTCTGGAGGGGTGCGGGTTTTGCCTCACGGTAGCGATCGCTAAATTCAAAATATTCTTTAGCCATGATTGCCACCCGCCACTGCAAGAGCCAAGTCTTCAGCGATCGCAATCTCAAAATTACTCTCGATCGCCTCTCCCTTTGCCTTTAACTCAGCATCAGAGAGCTTGCAATTATTTTTAAATTTCTGATAGATCGGCTTGAGTTGTTTGCGGGTAAGGGATAGGGTTTGAGCGGCGATCGCTTCGTTGATCGAAAATTCATCTTTTCTGAATTTCTCAACAAAAAGCAGAGCCTCAAGAGTTTCATCACGCAGTTGGGTGTAAAAATGTATTTTCTGCATCTACTTACCCCCCCGTTGCTTCACGTAGGCTTTGTAGATTGACTTAAACTCACCAATGCCAAAACCTAGCGCTTTGCGGGTTTGAGGGTATTGGATAGCAAAGCTTAACGGCTCGTGGCGATCGAGATAGTAGAGGGTAGAGAGAGCAGAAAGTAGGCTAAAATATGTGGAAGGGTTGCAACCCGTAGAATTTTGAGCGATCATAGATTTATTCCTGCGGTATATACCGTGCTTGATGCTCAACTGACACAAATCTCGAAACTTTCTCAGGGTTATGGGAGATTTGCTAGGTTAAGCAAGTTTAATAAACAACTGAAAACAGCAAGTAGCTTTAAGCCGCTTGCTGTTTTTGCTTTGCGATGAAATCCGAGACAACCGATTTAATCATTGTGCCGCGTTTCATATTTTGAGAGTCAGCAAAATCTGTAAAGGTTTCCAACAGATCGGGCTGTATTTTGATGGTAAGTAGTTTTGATTTTGGTTTCATTTTTCGGATTGATTGCTACCACATCAACAGTATATACGAAAAAACTGCTAGGCGATCGCCATAGAGAGACTTAACCGATTAGGCTAAATCATTTTAATTGGGTTTTATTGTTAAAAAAACACAAATTTTAATTAATAATTAAATTCATATTTCAATTAATAAAAATTCAATTAATAAAAAATATAAACAATCGCTAAACTCTTTTGATACAAAGGAATTTAGCTGATATAAACCCTACAATTTAAGCCTGTCTTCGATTAACCATTTCAATCATTAATCGAATATTGTCAGCTTGAGTTTTCGCCGCGTCCGCTTGATTTTTTGCTGCTTCGGCTTGCTGTTCAGCGATCGCGGTTTGACGTTCGATCGCTGACTCGATCCGCGCCATACGGTCGTTAGATTCCTTTAAGTAGTCACCTAAGCCAAATACAGCCGCCTTGGTTGATGTGCTGTCAGCATAAATGTACTGAAGCAATCGCTCAATCTGGTTAACCAAGCTCTCAAGACGTTGATCGATTCTGGCTAAATAGTCATCTTGAGTCATTTATTTAGCTCCTTTGCTATTGGTGCGATCGCTTAGATTTTTCTTGATTAAATTCTCAACAATCGAAGCCATAGAGACGTTATGACGCGCCGCTTCAACCCGTAACAAGGTTTTAATGTCATCGTCTATTTGGACTTGCAACCAAGATTTACCCTCTTTTTTTTCATTTGGCATTTCTGCAACAGCACTACTGACTTTAGTCATTATTCTTACTCCTATTGTTTAATTGGTAAATGCTATTACTAATATGGGTAGTAGTGTTAGTATATCATTATAAACAACAAAAAGCCGTGAGATAGGCTTCTAATCAGTCTCACGGCTTTTTATACCCATCGTTCAAATAGGTAAACCAATTATGACTGAAGAACAGCCAACTATACCGATCGCCGCCGAACTGAAAGCCATTAAAGCGATCGCCGCCGCCCTTGCAGCATTGACAGAATCACAAGGTCGTGACGATGTTTTTTATCTTGCACTTGAGTTGTCAACCCGCCTTGATGCAGTAAGTGAGAGATGCGATTTTCAGCTTGAAGCCGCTAAACTCGTTTCTGATAGAGGGGTTTAGTCGTCATGGCAACAAAAAATAAACCTATTTCAGAAGCACCCGCCCCTGTAGATGTCGTGGCGATCGCGACAGATGTAAATCTTGAGGATGCGATCGCCGATCAACTGCTCGATGATATCGACTGGT
>Ga0316612_1000480_pt1 | contig 12139 bp, 9 predicted proteins | sample MIS2016226_MG_FD_207676 | JGI IMG/M metagenome (GOLD analysis project Ga0316612, IMG submission 207676) | Microbial mat bacterial communities from Middle Island sinkhole, Lake Huron, Michigan, United States - MIS.2016.226 | ecosystem: Environmental > Aquatic > Freshwater > Lake > Sediment... | reverse complement strand
GAGAAATCCCCGCAGCCTTATATTCTTGTTCCAATTGCACATGCCGCATGCGCTTCATCCAGGTATAACCATAGCGTTTGGTACGACAATATTCTAAGGTATAGGGCAAGATCGTAGTTCCCATCTCTTTCCCGCCACTCATAAAGTCAATACTTGCACAGACCACGTTGAAACCTTTAGAAAGAGGATATTGTCGCCCGTTCTGATCTGTTCCACTAAAGGGCCCAATGTAAAGATCTACATGCCCCAGGGAACCGCCTGGCAAGGGTGCATCCCCATAAATGTTCAAGTCACCTGGCATGGGAGCTTCATGGTCGGCTAATTCGCGCAGATTGGGGTTGCTTGAAGTGGGGCGAAAATAGTCGGCCAGGCGGTGATTGTTATGCTGGCGGTAGGGCCCCCCCGTAACTTGCCATTGGTAGGGAAGCCCCGCAACAAGCAGACAAATTGTTGCTAGATCGGCGCAGACGATGTCCTTATGATTGAAATGCCCAGGGTTATTGCGAAATTCCCAGCCATAACAAATCTGCTGAAGTTTCTGATCCAATTTGTCGTAAATCGTATTGTCGTTGCCCAACATAAAGAGGGCTTGGTCAATCAGCAATTGGGCTTTGGCAGGGGCCCGCGAGTAATCGGCCCAACCAGAAGTCATTCCAGAAGCAATCTTGCCTGCGGCGCTGGGCGGCGGCGGCGGTGGCGGCGGCGGAACTGCTGCTGGCTTGAAACTGGTGACGAAACTTGGCTTGGGCAAATCGCTGAGGCGCTTGATTACGTTGTCGCTGGCCGCGAAGAGGGTATCCAGGGCAAAAACTTGCACCATGTAAGGTGCGCCCTCAAAATCTACTTGGGTCACGCCACTGAGCGGAGCGCCTAATTTGAGTTCGGCAGCCCGCTGGTGGAAGGGCGAACTGGGCCCGTAAGGTACGCCAGCCTGTTTATAGTTTTGTTCCCAAAGCGCTTCCCGAATACTTCCCGCTGGGGTTTCGCTTAACCGTTGCACATTGGCCCAAGCTGGCGGGAAACAATAGACGGTATCCGCCGCGAAGATTTGTAAGTTGCACGTCTGGCCATTGATTGAGATCGTGAAACTGCCACTAAGGGGGGAACCTAAGCGCTGGCGCACCGCGAGTTGGTGAAATGACCAATCAGGGTGAAAATCTAAGCCCCCAAAAGCGGCAATTGGGCTTCCCTTGAGGCTGGCCTTGAAGCCTAATTCGAGGATTTGGCGAGCCAGGCCACTGCGCGGAATATTATTCTCAAAGTTGCTTAAAGGGTTGCTATCAATGAGGCTACTGAAGCGTTGCAAAGCCTGCCACTTAGGCACTTCATTGCACAGCGTATCGCGCCCAAAGACCTGGTAGCCGTATTGTTTCCCCCCCGCATCGGCAGGCCCGCGCCCGCCATTGCAGAGCGGAGCGCCTAACCCTAGCTGGGCTGCATAGAGATGAATGGCCCAATCTTTGTGGAAGCCTTCTGCCCGCAGCGCGTAAGTGCGGTCACAAAGGAGCAACCAAAGCCGTTGGATGGCTTCAGGGTCTTCCCCACTGCCCCCTAAGATGGTTCCCGCTTGCTCATCAGCAGTCGCATTCAAATGGACAGGAATGAGCTTGCCAATCTGAATATCGCGGATTTGCTCTTCCATCCACCAGCCGACCAGCGCCGTTTCGCTCAAGTTATAACGCACTCGGAGCTGGTCGATCAGCGAGCGCAAATTGCCCACTTGCGTCGAGCCGTAAGTTGTCCCTTGCGGATGCTCGACTGCAATTCCAATGCTGAGGCGGTCAATATTGCGGCTTTCGCCCCGCCAAGTAGCGACTCCGCTATGCAAAGTCGGCTGTTCTTCAGGAGCCAGTTGCGTGATTTGGCCCGTGGTATCAACGTAATAATGGGGGCCCGAAGCTGGGGCAGCTTCCCGCAAGGCTTTAAGCGTCTTTTCGGCTGGGCCAGGGTCACTGTGCAAAACAATCAGTTCGATCTTTTTCCGTTCGCTAAGAGTCGGGGCCTTTGAAGCGCTGATCTCTTGTTTCTGAGGTTCAGGTTCTTCGCTCAAGTTATTGCTCCCTTCAAGCTGAAATGGCACACCAAATAAAGCGAGGATTCGCCGTAGAAAGAATTTGAGCTGCCGCACGGTGGAAGGCATAGTTCCGCTGCCAAACTGGAACTGAGAGAAAGAGAGAAAGTCTACTTATAGATAGCACGTTCCCTAAATTCTGTCAAACGCCTCAGGCGACTTGAGCGGCTTAGGCGACTTGAGCGACCCAAGCGGAAATTTCGCGCCGCGCCTTTCAAACGATGCACAGACCTTGCACAGGCTTTACACAGATTCCTTGCCTGACTCTTGCTGATCAGGCAGGGAGTTTTGTTGTTCGGGGCAGCCAGCCAGCGCCGCTGGCGCAGGGCCCTAAGCCCCAGGCTCCAGTGCCGAGGTTGCCAAACTGTTGGGGCTGGGCGTGCGCCAGATACAGAAACACATGAAAGCAATCCCTGGCACAGCGAACGTCACGTTCGTCCCTGAAGCTGGCACAGCGAACGCCACGTTCGTCCCTGAGCCTAATGCAATAGGAACGCGTGCGTGCGCGTGCGCGACTCCTTCTAGTGTTAGTAAGGAAGTTTTAGCACAAAAAAAGGAGCTTGCAGCCAGGCTCGACGCATGGGCCCAAGCGCAGGGCTACCTCTGTAGATCCAACATCTTTCTAAGCATCCTCATCCAGAAGGCGACTGTATGACATTCTAAGGCTTCTTAAATGCCATAGCTTGAAAGAAAGCCGCGTTCAAAGCCAAAATGCCTGAGCGTCTGATAGGTAAAGCCATAGCCCTATTTGACCCACTTTCCAACCTGGGTTTCTTTATCCCAACGGCCTAACGTGAGCCTGCTTAGAAGTTCTGGCGCATCTGGCGCAGCTGGGAGAGTTTAGGCATTCTATGCTATACTGGTCGCGTCCTCGTTCCTTCGGCAGAGCTTCAGGAACCGATCCTTCGGCAGAGCTTCAGGAACCAATGGGCCATTTAAGGATGAGATATGCGCCAAGAATCTTTCCAACAACGCTTAGAACAATTGCTAAATAATCGCTGGGATGGAGCCCGCCAGACGCTCCATAAAGGTTTCCAAGCTCTAGTTTTTAGTTTGTTGAGCTGTGCAGGGGGCTTGGGCTTCAAGTATGGGCTGGGCTGGCCCATAGAACTCAATATCGAGATAGCCCTTGGCTTGGCCGGCACAGCTTTTGGCTTTTTACTTCTAATCCAGCCTCGCAAGCCAATCCGCAAAGTTGCCGAACGCCTTGACCGTCGCTTCAACTTGCATGAACAATTGGTCACGGCTTTGGAAGTGAGCAAAAGCAACCAGGTTGAGGGCGTGGCGGGCTATCTTTTGGAACAGGCCAACCAAACGACCAGCCACGTTCAAACCTATGTTCAGAAGCGGCGCAAATTTCCCTGGGCCGACCTTAGCGGGATGATCTCCGTGATCTTTTTGGGCTGCGGAATCTTGCTTTTGGCGGGCTTAGATGCTCCCCTTGAGCTTTCAGCTCCGCAAGAGTCGTTACCCCAACTTGCGCCACCTCTAACCGATGAGCAATTTCCCGAAGAAGAGTTGAAGGAGAATAATGAGCCGCAGCCTGAGCCGTCGCCTGCGCCAGCGGCCTCAAATTCGCCAGCGCCTCTGGAACAGCAAGCTTTGCAAACTTTGGCGGATGCCTTGCGCGACCAGAGTGTCACGCGCCCTGCCGCCGAAGCTTTAGATCAAGGCAAACCTGAAGAAGCGGCCCAGAAGTTACGGGGTTTGGCGGATCAAGCAGGGCAAATTTCGCCTGAAACCCGCCGTAGTCTGGGCGAATCGCTCTGGGAAGCCGCGAAGGGGTTGGATCAGAACCTTCCTGATTTAGCTGCCCAATTGCGGGAAAATGCGACCAACCTCCAGCGCGACGACGAAAAAGTTGCTCAAGCCTTAGAAGGGGTAGCTGGAGCGCTTGAAAACCTAGGAGGCCAGGGTCAAAAGCAACAGGCTAAAACCCCTGAGCAGGGTCAAGGGCAAGGTGATGGCGCACCAAGTGCTGCTCCTCGGCCCCCAAGCGACCAACGGCAGCATCAACCTTCTGAACGCCTGGGAGTTGAAGGTGTCCCGCTCGATTTGGCCGCCGAAGGTTCGGGCGACGGGTCAACCTCTGCCGCTGATGGGGGGAAAGATGCGGCAGGAGGGGCGGGGGGTTTTCAGCAAGCTGCTAGTTCCCCAAGTACCGAAAATGTGCAGGCGGGCCAAGACCCGCTTCGAATTCCAGCGGATTTACGAGATGTGGTTCAAGAATATTTTTCGCCCGCGCCCTAAAGTAGTTTCCAAACGCCGCCCCGCCGAAGATGGGCCCCTTTTTGATGAGAACTTCCTGCGGCGGCTGGAGCGGCTTAGTATCCAGGACCAGCGCACGTTGCGGGGCAATCCTTCGGCGGGGGAACATCAAAGTCTGCGCCATTTGCCCGCCAGCATCTTTAGTGAACATCGCCCCTATACTATCGGCGATGATTTGCGATATGTTGATTGGAACGCCTACGCACGCCACGATACGGTCTTCCTCAAGCTGGGCGAAGCTGAACAAGATGTAGATGTTCACCTTCTCCTCGATGCTTCGCGGAGTATGGCTTGGGGCCAGCCGCCCAAGCTGCGAGCGGCCCAGCGGATGGTCGCGGCTTTGGGCTACTTGTCGCTGGCCCACAGTGATCGGCTCTCGGTTTTCCCCTTTGGGGCCGCTCCAGGGCGACCTTTTGGGCCTGCTTCGGGCAAAGGGCGCTTAGTAGAGTTGTTTCGCTACCTCACCGCCATCCCCCTTCAGCAACAGACCGATTTGGGCCAGGTTTTACAGAATCATGCCCGCAACTATCGGCGGGGAGGCTTATTGGTTCTCTCTTCAGATTTGTTGGTTGCTACGGGGTTGGCGGAGGGTTTGCGCGCTTTACCCCCTCCCCGGTGGCAAGTTTTAGTTTTACACCTGATTGATCCCCATGAAATCAATCCTCGCCTTCAGGGAGCTTTGGAATTAGAGGATATTGAAACGGGGCAACGCTTACCTTTTGCGCTTGACGAGGATTTGTTAGCGCTTTATCGCCAAAATGTTGCTGCTTGGCAAGAAAACCTCGCCTTGACCTGCGCTCGCCATGGGGCTAAATATGCTCAGGTTTTGACGACCTGGCCCCTTGAGCAGCGCATCGTGCCCTATCTTAGGGCCCGTCGTTGGTTTTTATGATTGACAACCAGAAAGGAACAAGCTTTGGGACGGTTTTTGTTTCTCCTTGGCAGTTTAATGGCTCTGCTGCGCCAAATTATCTTAGCTCATTTTCAGGTGATCAATGAAGGTTCACCGACCCCTGAAACGGCCTTTGCGATTACGGATGTGGAGCTTTCGCAGGCCTTTTATGGCCAATTGGCTCCTGCTGCTGCCGATTACTATAGCTTCGAAGTGGCCCCAGAGACTGAAGTGCCATTTTCGATGCTTATTCCAACCCACCACCACGAGGCTGGCTTTCTGCCGACCATCACGCTCTACGGGCCAGGCTTGCCCCCCACGGGGCTTCTCTTTCCTGCTGGCGATGCGGGGGCGCGAAAGGGGACAACTTCCTATCAGCGCACCCAACAAGCAGCCCCCACCCTTGCGGGTGGAGGCTATCTCGTGGAGGTGCGCGGCCCTACCGCGGGAGTCTATTGCTTTTGCATCGGGACGCGGGAACCAAAAGCTTACGCCGACAAAGCGACGCGGGAGCGCGTCAAGGCGCTCTTGGCCTAAATTATCCTTCAGGCAGGTTGGGAATCAGGAATTCACCACTTCTTCGGTTTCACTTAACCGCTGAAGCATCTCAGCCCGAATCTCGTTTGTCCGACTTAACCCAACTTCATTTTCCAGCGTTTCCCACAACCAGCGCCACGCGGGAGGTTCGGCAGGTTCTTCTTTCAGGGGAGGAGGAGTCAGATTCCCCTTGCCCATCTGGTGGGCAATTTCAGCCCGACACCATTCTTGGCCCTGGCGCAACCGCTCAAACATACACCCCGCCCAAATTCGCCAAAATGGAGCATCAGCATATTCAATGTAGGCCGTCCATTGATTTGAAGTAAGATTGTGCGTAACCACTGCGTGCCAGCCATGTTCGTTCGTTTCCCATTGCGGGTAAGAGGTCTCTTCTTCAATGATCATTCTGCCTGTTTCCTTTCTGCGCCAAATAAAATCAAGCCCCACAAAACCAAAGTAGCTTTCTTCAAGGGTGGGCTTCCTCTTGCGGCGAAATCTCTAAAGTGAGCACGCTCTGGAGGACTGCTTCCACCGCCGCCTGAGTCTCAGCGAGCGCGGCTTGCAAGAGCGAAACTTCTAATTCGGCCAAATAAATTCGTTGCAAGAGCGCTTCACTTTGGGCTAAGGTGGGGCGTTTGCGCTGGAGCAACCGTTGCCGCACCGCCCTCACAAGGTCTTCACTCACCACGACCCCTTAATCTGATGGGGCGACAGCTTTTGCGAGGCCCAGCTAATCCAGATTCTCTGACCATTCTAGCACGAAGTGGTTAGGCTATCAAGAAACGTTTGCCGACCTGGCCTGCGGCCCCAGATTTTCCGTTCGCTCGCCGCTTTTTACCCTACCCCTAAACTACTTCTCTTAGGAATTAACTAACTTTTTACCGAATCTTTGCACAAGTTTTATCACAACTTGACTTTTATCTGCTAAAATAGTAGCATTATCTTTATTTCTGTTTGTGGTTTTGAATGAGGAAAGTGATGAATTTTAATTTCAGCCCCAGTGAAGAATTGGTAACTCAACAGTTTAGTCCATTAGAGTTACTTTTTGGAGAACAAGATCAAGCGGCTGAGGATTTCGGGCCCATCTTTGAAAAAGCTGCTGATGCCATGGCTTTACTGGATGGCCTGAAATTTGTGGCCTGCAATGAAGCAATGGTCAAGATGATGCGCTGCCGAAATAAGGCGCAGCTTCTCGCGCTTAATCCCGTGCTTTTATCGCCTGAAAGACAAGCCGATGGCCGCCTTTCAGGGGCCAAAGCGAGCGAAATCATCGGCCAAGCCTACCAAAGTAGTAGTATCCGCTTTGAATGGCTCCATCGGCGACTCGATGGCGAGGATTTTTTCGTTGAAGTTACAATGAGTAATGTGCCAATGCACGGGAAGCCAATTCTTTTTATTGTCCTGCGCGATATTACTGAACGTAAAAATGCAGAAATCGCCATACAGCGCCAGAATGCCTTTTTAGATGCTTTGCATGGAACCACCTTAGCTCTAATCTATCATTTAGATTCAGCAGATCTGCTCAAAAACATCATTGAGCGAGCAGGACAGCTTCTGAATACAAACCATGGCTATCTCTGCTTAGTTGATCAAGCAGAAAATGTGTTAGAGATAAAGATTACAATTGGGGTCTTTCAAGAATATTTGGGGGCTAAACTGCGGCCTGGGGAGGGTTTGGCGGGTCGGGTTTGGCAGGCTTGCTGCCCTATGTCTGTCGGGAGATACGAGGAATGGGCCGAGCGTTCGGCCCAAATCAACCTAAGTGCTTTGGGCAATTTGGCTGCGGCCCCGCTCACTTCGGGCGATACGGTGATTGGGGTATTGGGCATGGCTTACCCCGAACTAGACCACGATTTTAATCCCGAAACCCTGGAAACGCTAAATCGGTTTGCCCAATTAGTTTCAGTGGTGCTGGAGAATGCTCGCCTTCACACCGCCGCGCAACAAGAACTGGCCGAACGAAAACGAGTTGAAACGGAGCGCATAAAGCTGCAAGAAGAGATCATTCAGATGCAAGAGAAGGCTTTGGTAGAAATGTCTACGCCACTTATTCCTCTCAGCGCGAGTGTGGTCGTCATGCCTTTGATTGGTACGATTGATTCCCGCCGCAGCTTGCAAATAAAAGAAGCTTTGTTGCAAGGCATCAAGCAACATAAAGCTAAGATCGCGCTTTTGGATATTACGGGCGTACCGTTGGTTGATGAAAAAGTTGCGGATACTTTGGTGGCGATTGCTCAAATGGCGCGATTGCTCGGAACGCAAGTCGTTTTGACAGGGATTCGCCCCGATGTAGCGATGAAATTCGTGCAACTTGGGGCTTCTTTGCAAGGAATTATCACGCAAAATACCTTGCAAAGTGGCATTAGTTGGGCTTTACAACAACAAACAAAGCCGTCTATGTCCTCTTTCAGTTCTAATTCCCGCAATAGAAGTTTTGTGAGATAGTTTTAGGGTTCCAGTAGAATAACAGGGAAGCTCTTTGGGCCCAAACCCAAAGGGCTTATTTTTTGGGTGCTGTGGCGAATTGCATTTAGATATAGATCAAATCCGTTTCAATCTCGGCCCATAAACGAGGTTTTATTGCTCGCCGCGATACCAGATCTACCTTGCGCCCTAAAACCTTTTCCAATTGGTCGGCCAGCGTGACAAAACCTAAGCCAATTGAGGAATCTACCTCAACCAAAATATCTATGTCGCTCTGGGAAGTTTGCTCATCGCGGGCCCAAGAGCCGAATAAACCGATCCGCTGGAGGGGAAAAACCCTTTGCAAAGCAGGTTTATTCTCCTGAAGAAGAGCTAAAACATCATTTTTTGAGTTGATATTTCGCATTAGCTGTCTAATTCAAGGCTTAAAACTTCCAAAACCTACCCCAGCCGCATTTGGCGCAAGCGTAAAGAGTTAGTCACGACGAAAACTGAGCTAAAAGCCATCGCCCCCGCCGCGATAATCGGGCTTAATTGCAAATGAAACGCAGGGTAGAGAAGGCCTGCGGCCAGCGGAATCCCAATCAGATTATAGATAAAAGCCCAAAAGAGATTCCACCGAATCGTTTGTAAAGTCCGTTTACTCAGCGTAATCGCTTGAGCAACCCCTTGCAAATCGCCCCGCATCAGGGTAATATCGGCAGCCTCCATTGCTACGTCAGTTCCCGTTCCCAGCGCAATCCCCACATTAGCTTGAGCCAGCGCCGGAGCATCATTGATTCCATCGCCAACCATTGCTACAAGCGAGCCTTCTTGCTGAATTCGGCGAATTTCAGCAACTTTATCTTGCGGCAAAACCTCGGCTAAAACACGCTCAATCCCTACTTGGCGCGCAATAGCTTGGGCGGTTTGCTGATTATCGCCCGTTAGCATTGCAACTTGAAGGCCCATTCGCTGTAATTGAGCAATTGCGGCAGCCGAAGTCGGCTTGACCGTATCGGCCACAGCCACGATGCCTATCACTTCGCCGTCAACGGCCACAAGCATAGCCGTTTTACCCTCATTTTGCAATTTGATAAGCGTTTTTTCACTATCAAGCAGCGTGATCTTTTGAGTTTGCATCAGCCGCAAATTGCCCAAAAAGACTTTTTGGCCCTCAATTTGAGCCTCAATTCCCTGCCCCGCAAGGGCTTGAAAACGTTGCGGTTGGACAAGTTTGAGGCTGCGATCTTGCGCGGCTTGCACAATCGCCGCCCCAAGCGGATGCTCGCTGCCCCGTTCAGCGCTGGCCGCTAGGCGCAAAATCAAATCTTCAGGCCGCAGAGCGCCAGCGTTCAAAACCTTTTCCCAAGCCTGCAAAGCTACAATATCTGTAACAACAGGCTTTCCTGCTGTGATTGTTCCTGTTTTATCAAGCACAACGACCTGAATCGCATTTGCTCGCTCTAGGCTTTCTGCATTTTTTATCAAAATTCCGTGTTCTGCACCTGTTCCCGTCCCAACCATAATAGCTGTAGGGGTTGCTAAACCTAAAGCACAGGGACAAGCAATGACTAAAACTGCGACTGCAAAGATCATTGCCTGCGTAAAATCACTTTTTCCAATAAAGTACCAGCCCAAAAAGGTCAAAACCGCAAGGCTAATCACGATGGGAACGAAGATCGCTGCCACTTGGTCGACTAAATGTTGCACAGGAGCGCGACTTCCCTGAGCTTCTTGCACCAAACGAATGATTTGTGCCAGCGCCGTTTCCTTGCCGACTCGCGTCGCCCGAAACTGAAATGTGCCCGTCGTGTTGACGGTTGCACCAATTACGGAGTCGCCTTCGCCCTTTTCAACAGGCAAACTTTCGCCCGTAACCAGACTTTCGTCAAGGCTCGAATGCCCAGAAACGATGATTCCATCAACAGGCACTTTTTCGCCTGGGCGAACTAGCAGCATTTCACCTTTTCTTACCTCGCTAACAGGGATCTTTTGCTCTTCACCGCTTCGCAAAACGCAGGCTGTCTTTGGCCGCAAATCCATTAACGCTCTAAGCGCTGAACTGGTCTGACTTTTGGCCCGAGTCTCCAGATATTTACCAACGAGAATGAGCGTAATAATCAAGGCCGAAGTTTCAAAATAGAGATGTTGCGCGCTATTTGAAAATAAAATGGCGCAACTATAGAGATAAGCCGTGGTTGAACCAAGCGCAACCAAGGTATCCATCGTTGCTGTCTTATTTTTGAGAGCTTTCCAAGTGTGGAGATAGTAATCTGAACCGCTATAAAACTGCACGGGCGTGGCTAAAAGGAGAAAAAGCCAATTAAGTAAATCGGCACTCGCTTGGTGCTGCCCAGTGAGCATAATCGGCGATTCGGCGAGGAACCAGGGTTGAATAAGCCCCAAATCCCGCCCCATTGAGAGGAGGAAAAGGGGCAGCCCAAAGATAATTCCAACGATTAGGCGGTGTTGTTTTCGCGCTAATTCATGCGCCCGCGCTGTCAATTCTATATCCTCAGCCGTTTCGGTATCACTTTCAGTAGTTTCAATGATTCCATAACCTGCGTTTTCAATAACATCTTTGAAATTATTGAAGTTTACCGTCTCCGAATCATACGTCACCGTTACTTGATCAACGGCCAAATTCACACAAGCCTCGACCACCCCAGGAACTTTTTTCAAGGCCTGCTCAACTCGCCGCGCACAGGAAGCGCAGGTCATTCCTGTAACGGAAAGCGTTTGTTGCTCTGCCATAAGTTTTCTAACTTTGCTATTTCGTTAATAATTCGCGGGCCAGTTGGCTTAAAATGCGCCCATCCGCTTGGCCTTTGAACTTTTCCATCAAAAGCGGCATCACTTTGCCGATAGCTGCGGGCCCTTGCAAGCCAAGTTCATTGATAAACGCAGCAACTTGGGGCCGCAAGTCTTCAGAACTTAATTGTTTAGGTAGATATTCTGCTAAAATCTGAATTTCAGCCTCGTGTTCAGCGACTTGCTCCATGCGACCTGCTTTGCGATAGATTTCCATCGTTTCTTGGCGCATTTTGACCTCTTTGGCGATAACTTGCTCCTGGGCAGATGCACTCAAAGGCGTATGCGGGTCAGCGCTAATGGCAGCCAAAGCAGCATCTCGCGCCGCAGAATCGTGGGCAAATTTAGCCTGAATCTCTTGCGCCGCCGCGTCATACTGCTGTTTGGCCGCTTCCAATTGCGCTTTTTGCAGAGCCGCCCGCGCCATGCGAATGACATCCACCCGCACTTTTTCCCGCGCTTTCATGGCCGCTTTGAGATCATTTTGGAGCCGTTCTTGAATGTCCATTACTTTATCCTTACTTTCGCTAAACCTATAAATTGACTCGTCTTGGAAAAACTCGCTGTTTTTCGGCGGTGATAATTGCTCTAATCTGGCCTACAGCAATATCCAACCGATCTTCCTGATTGACAACTAGATAATCAAACTGCGAAATCTGCGCCATTTCGGTTTGGGCTTGGGCTAAACGACGTTCAATATCTTCCAAAGAGTCAGTACGTCTCACTTTAAGCCGCTGATTTAGCTCATCAATCGAAACAGGTGCAATGAAAATGTGAATTGCCTCTGGAATAAGCTGCTTAATCGTTGCCGCACCATCCACATTCAAGCGCAAAATGACATCGCGCCCGCTCGCCAGTGCTTGCCGAATTTCAGCCTTTGGAATTCCCTTGTATTGACCATAGACTTGGGCCCATTCCACTAATTCATCTTGGGCAATCATCTCTTCAAAGCGTTTTGGGCTGACAAAATGATAATCAAAACCATCTATTTCGCCAGGTCGTTGGGGACGGCTGCTAACTGTAACCACAAAATGAAAGGGAAACCCTAATTCGCGCATCCGCATCAAAATCGAATCTTTCCCAACCCCCGATGGGCCCGAAATCACCACGAAAAGTGGGTATGGCGGCTGCCCCTTGAGAAGAGGATTTGGGAA
>Ga0316612_1000476_pt1 | contig 12240 bp, 6 predicted proteins | sample MIS2016226_MG_FD_207676 | JGI IMG/M metagenome (GOLD analysis project Ga0316612, IMG submission 207676) | Microbial mat bacterial communities from Middle Island sinkhole, Lake Huron, Michigan, United States - MIS.2016.226 | ecosystem: Environmental > Aquatic > Freshwater > Lake > Sediment... | reverse complement strand
AATATTACCATAAGTTAAACCATTTACTAATAATTTATAATTTATTGCGGTCGTTTCGGGCATAGCATTTATAACAATTACTTTTGATGTAGATATTGTATCGAATACTTCACCTGTTTCACTATTTTCAGTGCAGGAAAATAAAAGCATTCCAACTGATAAAATTAAAAATTTTATTTTAAATATATTTTTCATAAAAAATTACTTTTAAGGGTTTTGGTCACTTGGACTTAAGAAATCACTTGAATTAATTTCAGCAATAGGAATTTGGAAAACCCATCTTACATCTTGTGCAGGAATTGTTAATCTTGCATCAGATCTGTGATTGGTTCCAGCATAATTTCTATCTATACCTAAATTAAGTCTTTTTAAATCATTCAATCTGAAACCTTCACCCCATAATTCTATTTGTCTTTGAGTTAAAATTTCATCAATTAATGCTTGACCTGAATTTGACGATAGAGTATAAGATGGATTTCTTTGACTTACAAATTGCAATAAAACTTGTTTTGCACCAGCTTCATCATAATGCGCTTTTGCTTCAGCTTCAATCAAATACATTTCAGATGCACGCATAAATGTTAAATCCCCTGAAAAATCTGCTTGATTTGAGAAAAATTTTAAACTCGCATAAGCTGGCAAACCATATGCAGCAGAAGATCCATTAAATACCGTTTTTCTATAATCTGTTGCTGGTATTTTGTCGTATAAACTTCTGTCTATTAATTTATAAACACCCAATAAACCTGCATATCCTTGATCTTGATTTGAAATTTGAGAAAAATAAGATGCATAATAATTAGTGTTTGTTGCATTTATATCATATCCAAACATTACCTCTGGATTTGTAATATCTGCAAAACCAGATTTGTATTGTGTTTGATTCATTAAAGAATAACCAGTTCTTGCTGTTGCAGCCCAAGCAGCTGCTTGCTGCCAATTTTCCATATCTAAATAGGTTCTAGCTAATAAACCTGCAACTACGCTTCTGTCAATTCTTCCTTTTGCTGGTCTAGTGTATCCATCTAAATAACTATATGCACTATTCAAATCTTTAATAATTTGATCATAAACAGCTTGTGTTGTATTTCTACCTGGTCTATCATTTAAAACATCATCATCAAATAATGGTACACCTGGCAAATTAGGGTCAACGGAATATGCTTTTTGAAATAAATGAATGTAATATAATAAAGTATATGCTCTAAAACCATAAGCTTGACCAATTATAGCTCTAGCTTCAGGATTGGTAGTAGTTTTATCAATTGGACGTAATATAGCATTTGCACCATTTGCCATTTTGGCTAAAGTTTCAATCCACATATGAGTAGTACTTCTATAGGTTTCCAATCTATTATCTACAAGATAATAAAAACCAAACCAATGGTGTATGCTTTGTACTATATCTTGTGTCATTAAGTCTGTTCCTAAATCAATTGCTTTGATACCAAATTCATCATGAGTACCACCAAAATTATTCATCAAATCATAATTAGCAATCATTAAAAGATCTGCTTTTGATGGATCTGCTGCTAAAATCTTCCCCCAATCAGTTAGGGTAAGTTTGTCGTTGTTTTCTGTGTCTAAGTTATCTTCATTACAACTAATGATGAAGACAAATAACGAGAGTAATAAGATTATTTTTTTCATTTTATTTAAAATTTAATATTCATACCAAATGTAATTGTTGATGCGTAAGGATAAGCACTATCACTTGATGCTCCTGTAAAATCTCTTCTTGGGTCATAACCCTGTCTTTTAGAGAATAAAAATAAGTTTTCGCCAGCTGCATATAATCTAAATGAATCCAAACCGATTTGTTTAATCCACTCCGAACTTAAATTATATCCAATTGTTAAGTTGTTAAGTGCTAAATAATCCCTTTTTACTAAAAATCTTGTTGATGTAGTATTTAATGCTTGATTATTGTTTAATATAACAGGAATACTGCTTGTTGCATTTGTGCCATATGAATATGAATTAAGCGCATCTCTATGATAATTTTGACCATTCTCACCAAAAGTCATTAATCCTTGATACACAGCATCTAAAGCATGTCCACCAATTGCATAAGCAAAATTCATAGAAATATCTACATTGTGCACTCTAAAATAGGTACTAAAACCACCATATACATCTGGGTCAGTTTTCTTTCCAGTCCATACTTTTGTTGCTTCATTAGGATTAGATGTTGTTCCAATTATTTCACCTATACCTATAATATCTCCTGTTGAATTTAAAACTTCTTCATATATATTATACATGGGTAAACCTGTAGAAGCGTCTATACCTATATACTCAGGCATAGCAAATTCAAATCTTGAATGTCCAACACCAATTGGATTACTTCCAACATCTAAACCTCGATATAATCCATCAAATTTACCGAATAATTTTGTGATTTTATTTTTGTAATGAGTTGCATTTAAATTAACAGACCATTCTAAATTTTCACTTTTAAGAATTTGATATCCTAAAGTAACCTCGAATCCTTTGTTTTCTAATGCACCTAGGTTGGTTGGTTTTGTTCCAGAAAAATCTGTTCCATTATAATTAGCCCCGAAAGGCACATTGAAAATTAAATCATTAGTTTTCTTTTCAAAATAGGTAAGGTTACCTGTTAATCTTTTGAATAATTCAAAATCTAAAGCAATATTTAAACCTTTTGATTCTTCCCATGTTAATTCTCTTCCTCCACCCAAATACGCTGCAGTAGGAACTACAGTATCAGGTATTCCATCTCCATTAGTATCCGATCTATTTAAATCATATTGATATTGATAAGCATAGTAATTTCTAGTTGAGGTTGCTGGCAACCCATTAGCACCAGTTAAACTAGGATATAATACAGTATCATTACCTTGTGTACCGATACCTGCTGATAGTTTTAATTCATCAACCCATGATAAATCTTTCATAAAATTTTCTTGAGATAATCTCCAAGCAATAGATGCTCCATAGAAATTACCCCATCTTGAATCTGGATCAAATACTGAAGATGCATCTCTTCTTCCACTTAAGTTAAGGTAATATTTTTTATCATAATTGTATAAAAATTCAGCAAAATAGCCTTCAAGGTAATATTGAATTTCGCCATCATTTAAATATGAAAAATTACCTAAGTTGTTTAAAAATGGATTATCAGCTTCTAATAAATTTTCATATTCTGCATCTTTGTTTTCTCTTTTTAAATTAAATGTTTCATGTCCTAACATAACATCAAAATTATGCTTGCTCCACAAAGTTTTTTTCCAAGATAACAATTGTTGGTTGTTTAATACGATTTCTTTTTCATCTTCAAAAGAAGCTCTACCATTAGCGTTTACAGCATCACCAGCTTCGCCAGATGTTAAAGTTCTGTTATTAAAGAAATTTACTTGTGCACTCAGTACATATTTAAATTGAAAATCTTTGTATTTGAATGTAGGAGTTAAGTTGGCATTTATATAATTTCCTTCGGTTCTGTCTCTATTGTTTTTATAGGTAAAAACAGGGTTTTGAAAACTTCCATATGTTCTGGTACCTAAATAACCGTCATTTGCTAAACCATAATCATAAACTACATCTCCATTTGCATTATTGATTCTTATTCCATTTGCATCATACGCATAAACGGGATAAATAGGAGCAATACTTCTAGCAAAATCAAATGCATTTCCATAACCCGTAGAAGTTCTAGCAGCATCAGTTTTTTGATTTGTAAAACTTAAAGAGGCTAACACATTAAACCACTCTTTTGCTCTAAAATCCATTCTTAATTTAGTATTTAATCTTTGGAATTTAGAATTAATTACGATACCTTTTTCATCTCTATATCCAACAGTGAAATTTGTTAATAAATTATCACTTCCACCACTCAAATTTACATAGTAATCAGAAGCAACTCCTGTTTGAAAAAGTTCTTCAAACCAATCGTCATGATATAATAAATTAGCATTAGGATTGAAAACACCATTGTTGTCTATAAGTAGATTATTACCAACATTATAATTGTTATATCCACCTAATGAACTAATTAAATTATTTGTCGCAGTAGTTCCAGCTGCTGCACTTGAACTACCTGTAGAAATTGCAGAATTTCTCAAAACATTCCACCATAAAGAATAGTATTCTTTAGGGTCTTTAATAATATCATATTCTCTTCCAAATCTTTTATTAATAGCAGTTCTGGCATCAAATTCTATTTTAATATTTCCTTTTTTTGCTCTTTTAGTTGTAATTACAATTACACCTCCTGCTGCTCTATTACCATAAATTGAAGTTGCGGAAGCATCTTTTAGGACAGTGTATGAATCAATATCCTTATTATTTATTGTAGAAAGCGGTGCTTCATAAGGTGAACCATCAACAATGATTAATGGATTTGTTGATGCAGATATAGAATTTATACCTCTAATTACAATTCTATCCGCTCCTGCACCTGGTTGCCCTGAACCTGTTGCAATTTGTACACCTGCTAATGCTCCGTCTAAGGATTTAGTTACATCTGAACTTAAACTGTTTCTAACTAATTTTTCATCAACTGTTTGTACAGCTCCGGTAATTTCTTCTTTGTTTTTGTCTCTAAATCCTACAGCCACTACTTCAGTTAAATTTTCATCTTTAGACTTTGCCAAAGAAAAATTCACTACATTTCCTGTAACGGCTACTTTTTTTGTTTCCGAGCCTACTGCGTTCACTTCCAGATTTTGTCCGTTTTGTGCATCTATAGTAAATTTACCACTGTTATCGGTAAATTCTTCAATCCCTGTTTCTATTACTTTTACTGATGCTGCGGAAACAGGTTTTCCATTTGCATCTGTAACCGTACCACTTACTTGAGCATAAATTACATGCCCAACAAAGAGTAATACGAATGTACTTAAAATTCTTAGATTTCTCTTCATATTAATTAATTATAACATTATTATAGCAAATGTGTAACATTTTATTAACATTACCAAATATTTTTATATTAAAATTCATTTCTTTAAATTTTAGTCAAAATTGCTACAATTTATTTTATGATGTAATAATTTTGTAAAAGTTGCGTATTATTGAATAAAAATTAATATAATTATATTTTTATTACAAATTTAATAATTTTTTTCTGAATTCATTTAATAATTTTTTTCTGAAAATCCTTTTAAAATATGTTAAAATTTTGGTTTTCTTTTTTCTAAAAAAGCAGTTACTCCTTCTTTGAAATCTTTTTGGTCAAATAATTCTCCAAAGGATTGTATTTCAGTTTCAAATCCATATGAAGTATCATAATTATTGGTTGCTTTTATGGCTTTTGTAATGGCAAACGAAGAGTTTGCACTTATTTTGTTGGCGATTTCTTTTCCACGTTGTAAAAGCTCATCTTGTTCTACAACTTCATTTACCAATCCCCAATTTGCTGCTTTTTCAGCATTTATCATTTCTGCGGTAAATATCATCTGATTGGCTCTTCCTTTTCCAACTAATTTCGGTAATCGTTGTGTCCCGCCATAACCCGGAATTAAACCTAATGTTACTTCTGGAAGTCCTAATTTAGCATTTGATGATGCTATCCTAAAATGGCAAGCCATAGCCAATTCCAAACCGCCTCCTAAACAATATCCATTGAGTAAAGCTATGACAGGTTTAGACAGATTTTCTATTCTATTAAATAAAATTTCTTGTCCTTTTCTTGCTAAATTTTCGCCTTCTTTTCCTGAATAATGTTGAAATTCTTTTATGTCGGCTCCTGCTACAAATGCTTTTTCTCCTTTTCCTGTTAATAACATTACTCGTACATTTTCATCGGATTCTAATGCTATAAATATTTCTGATAGCTCTTCAATTACTTCTTTGTTTAGTGCGTTTAAACTTTCAGGACGGTTTATAGTAAGTATTGCAATTCTATTTTCAATTTCTGTTATTATATTTTTCATGATTTTATATTTGATGTGATTTATTTTTAGACAGTAGATTTATGAATTAATAGGGTAATATGTCTAACTTTTAATTTCTTTCAAAACATTTTGTGTATAGTCTGTTAATAATAATTCCCCACTCATGGCAGCACGTTTTGGCATTTCAGTTTCCCAATTTTCCGTTCCTTGCCAAAATATTTGTTTAAGATATTTCATGGCATCTAGGCTGTATTTTGATAATGATTCGGAAAAATTATGAACTTCTTTTTCAAGATCTGTTACATTATTATATACCTTATTATATATCCCTTTTTCAAAAACCCAGTTTGCATTTTTCCATTCTTTGGGATGAAGCGTTAATTCTGAAAAAGATTGTATTCCAATTTTACGTGAAATAGCGGGTTCAATAACAAAGGGACCAATGCCAATTGACAATTCACTCAACCGAATAGATGCATTTTCCAAAGCAATCGCATAATCGCATGCTGAAATTATACCAACACCACCACCTACAACTTTTCCTTGTATATTCCCTATGATAAATTTTGGGCAATTCCGCATTGTAATTAATAGATTGGCAAATCCCATAAAAAACTCTTTTGCTTTTTCAAAGTCTTTTATTTGTATCAATTCATCAAACGAAGCTCCTGCGCAAAAAACATCTTTTCCTTCACTTTGTAAAACAATTATTTTTACATTATTATCTAAACCTAATTTTTCAAATTCAAAAATTAAATTTTGTAATTGAATGGAAGGAAAACTGTTACTTTTCGGATGAAAAAATGTTACTGTTGCAATAGATTCTTTTATTTCTGATTTTATATAAAATTCATTCATGAACTAATTTTTGATAAAGATAATTTATTTTTCGGAAAATATTTTTTCTTAATCTTTCTATCCTAATATTTTTAATCAGCCATCATCTCTACCAAATTTTTACCTACCAAACTTCCTATTGCAACACCCATTCCGCCTAAACGTACTCCACAAAAAACATTTTCAGAAACTTGTTTAATTATGGGCTTTTTCACTTTTCCTATTGCCATAATTCCACTCCAACGATGTTCAATTTCAAATTTCGTTTTCGGTAAGATAACTTCTTTCAAAAGCGATTCTAATTTATTTTGAATATTTTCGGTTAATCCAAAATTTTCGGTTTCCTCTGTATTAAAATCTAAATTTCTTCCACCACCAATTAAGATTCTATCTTCAAAATTTCTAAAATAATAAAACCCTTCTTGTAAATGAAAAGTGCCTTTAAATGGAAGATTTTCTATCGGTTTTGTAATTAACACTTGTGCACGTGCGGGTGAAATATCCGCATCTTTAAACCATTTTTTTGCAAAAGCATTTGTTGTAATGATAAGTTTATTGGTTTGAAAATCAAAGTCTTGTAAATGAATTTTTGCTGAATTTTGATTCTCTTCAAAATTCAAAACTTCAACAGCAAAAAGGGTGGTAACTCCTAAAGATTGGGCTTTTTTTAATAACGATTGCATCATTTTGCCCGTATCTATTTGTGCTTCAAATGGGTTTTTAATTGTATAGGATACTTTCTTAAAACTAAAATTATTTTGTGCTTCGGAAAATACTTTTTGTTTGAAAATGGGAAATAAGAGTTCATTTATTGTATTCAAATTTTCGAAACATTTTTCTGCTAAAGTGTGTTCGTTATCGGTGAATATTTCATATCCACCATGGTTTTGAAAATCCATTTCTTTTTCTCCAATTATATTTTTTAATAATTGAAGCCCTTCCCATCTCATTTTCACCAAATTATAGGCATCTTCAGGTGTTTGATTATCTAAGTCTGATAAGATTTCAGATAGACTTCCAAAACAAGCAAAACCCGCATTTTTTGTACTTGCTCCTGAAGGTAGAATACCTCTTTCTAACAAAAGAATTTTTGAATTTGGGAATTTTTCTTTAAGGAAAATAGATGTTGATAATCCTACAATTCCACAACCGACAATAGTATAATCGACAGAAGAAAACCAAGAATTTTTTTCCCAGAAACTTAAATTATTATAAAAATTCATTTAGCAAAAGTAATGAAAAAGAGTTTTCAAAATAATCTCATAAAAATAATAAGCCAAAATGTCATGTATTTTAATTTGGATTGTATTTTGTACCGTTTTAAAATAGAAAAAACAAAAAAATTATGGATATAAATAAATTTACTATTAAATCGCAGGAAGCATTGCAAGAAGCACAACTACAAGCACATAGTTATGGAAATCAATCTATAGAGCCAGGACATTTGTTGAAAGCACTTTTGGAAAAGGACAATCAAGTAATTACTTTTTTACTAAAAAAATCCGACATAAATGTTGCATTTCTTAGCTTAGAATTAGAAAAAATAATTACTTCTTATCCAAAAGTAACAGGAGGGCAACAACATTTTTCAAATAATTTGGTAACACTTTTAAATGATGCCCAGTTGATAGCCCAAAAAATGAAAGATGATTTTGTAAGTGTAGAGCATATTTTATTATCATTTTCCAAACAGAATAATCCTACTTCACAATTACTAAAAAATCAAGGATTAAGTGAAAAATCTTTGCAAAAATCGATTGAAGAATTACGAAAAGGCGAAAAGGTAACATCACAAAGTGCAGAAGAAACCTATAATGCTTTAGATAAATATGCTTTGAATTTCAATCAATTGGCACAAGAAGGAAAACTAGATCCAGTGATTGGAAGAGATGAAGAAATACGAAGAGTATTACAGATTCTTTCACGAAGAACAAAAAATAATCCTATTTTAATTGGAGAACCAGGCGTAGGGAAAACGGCTATTGCAGAAGGAATTGCACACAGAATAATAAATGGTGATGTACCCGATAATTTACAAGACAAACTTTTATATTCTTTGGATATGGCGGCATTAATTGCGGGAGCTAAATACAAAGGCGAGTTTGAAGAACGATTGAAAGCTGTGGTAAAAGAAGTAACAGGAGCTGACGGAAAAATAATTTTATTTATTGATGAAATTCATACACTTGTAGGAGCTGGTGGTGGAGAAGGCGCTATGGATGCGGCTAATATTCTGAAACCTGCATTGGCAAGAGGAGAATTACGTGCAGTGGGAGCAACTACTTTAAATGAATATCAAAAATTTTTTGAAAAAGATAAAGCTTTAGAAAGAAGATTTCAGAAAGTTTTGGTTGAAGAACCCGATTATGAGAGTTCCATTTCAATTTTAAGAGGAATAAAAGAAAAATACGAAGTACACCATAAAGTTAGGATAAAAGATGAGGCTATAATAGCAGCCGTTGAATTATCAACGCGCTATATTTCCGATAGATTTTTACCAGACAAAGCCATAGATTTGATAGATGAAGCCTCAGCAAAGCTTCGCATGGAAATGAATTCTAAACCAGAAGAATTAGATGTTTTGGATAGAAAAATAATGCAATTGGAGATAGAAATTGAAGCGATAAAGAGAGAAAATGATGAGGTGAAACTTCAAAATCTTAAAAAAGAATTATCGAAATTAACAGAAGACAGAACGTCATTAAATACTATTTGGGTTGAAGAAAAAGAAAGAGCAGAAAAAGTACAAGAAATACGTGTAACGATAGATAGTTTAAAAATAGAAGCAGAAAAGGCAGAACGGCAAGGTGATTACGGAAAAGTGGCTGAATTACGTTATGGCAGAATAAAAGAGCAAGAAGATTTATTATTAAAATTAGAATCAGAATTGGAAGCCGAAAACCCACAAATGATAAAAGAAGATGTAGATGCACAAGATATTGCTGAAGTGGTTGGTAAATGGACTGGAATACCCGTTAGTAGATTACAACAAAGTGAAAGGGAAAAATTATTGAAATTAGAAGATGAACTTCACAAACGAGTAAAAGGACAAGAAGAAGCCATACAAGCGGTTTCTGATGCCATAAGAAGAAACAGAGCAGGTTTGAATGACGAAAAAAAACCCATAGGTTCGTTTCTATTTTTAGGCAGTACAGGAGTTGGAAAAACTGAATTAGCGAAAACTTTAGCTGAATATTTATTCGATGATGAAAGCCATATTACCCGAATTGATATGAGTGAATATCAAGAAAAACATTCTGTAAGTCGTTTAATTGGGGCGCCTCCTGGCTATGTAGGCTATGATGAAGGCGGGCAATTAACCGAAGCCGTTAGAAGACGACCTTATTCTGTAATTCTTTTAGATGAAATTGAAAAAGCACATCCTGATACTTTTAACATTTTGCTTCAAGTTTTAGATGATGGAAGGTTAACCGATAACAAAGGAAGAGTGGTGAATTTTAAAAATACAATCATCATTATGACTTCCAATTTAGGATCGCATATTATTCAGGAAAATTATGAAAGTTTAAAAGATGGAAATGAAGAACAGGTTTTAGAAAAGACCAAAACAGAAATTTTCACTTTATTAAAACAAAGTTTACGGCCTGAGTTTTTAAATAGGATTGATGAAATTATTGTATTTAAGCCTTTGAAAAAAGATGAAATCAGAGCGATTATTGAAATACAATTACGAGGTTTAACCCAGCTTCTTTCAAAAAGAAATATAAAACTAGAACCAACAACCGATGCCTTGAATTATATTATGGAAAAAGGATACGACCCAGCCTTTGGTGCACGCCCGATGAAAAGATTGGTGCAACATGAGATTTTAAATCCCTTATCTAAAGAATTGCTTTCAGGAAATATAAAAGACAATGACGATTTATGGATAGATTATTTTAAAGAAAGTGGATTGGTTTTTAGGAAGAAATAATACCAATTAGAATTTAAAAATAGTCTGTAGCTGCCCCTCTCCTTTGGAGAGGGGTTGGGGTGAGGTGAAAAACAAAAAACTATTTTATATTTCTATTTGGTATAATATATAGAAACTAAAGAAAAGAAGCAAAAACACCCGTTTTTGCTTCTTTTTTTTTATAATGGGAGTATTTTTACCCTATATTTTTCTTAAAATTTCGTGATAATGGAATTTCAATTTTCCCTTCTAAAAATATTGAATTTTTTGAAATGGAAGTAATTAAATTTTTATTTACAATATAGGAACGATGCGTTTGTACGAAATTAGGCGGTAATTCTGAAATTATTTCAGTAATTTTTCCTCGTACAAATTCTTTCTTTTTCGAGGTAAATAATTGTAAATAATGGTCTTCTGCTTTTATATAACTTAGCTCTTGTAAATATACTTTTGCTTTGTTTTTAAGCACAATATGATCTTCAATTACCAACTGTTTTGTTTTTTCTAGTTCTTCGATGGTTTGCGTGTGTTCCACTTCTAAACTTTGTTTTTCTAATGCTATTTTTTTTCTTCTAAAATCCTCTTTTTTCCAGCGAATATAGGAATAGAGTGCTAATAGAAATACGCAAAAAATAACCAAAGCGTACCAGTATTTGTTTTCTTCATAGTTCATGATTTTTTTGTCTTTTTCTTTTAAATTTAATTGCTCAATTATAGAATTATGCTTGCTTTGTTCAAACTCATTTTTTATTACTCTACTCTTTTCTTTGTAATAAAAAGCACTATCAAATTTCTTTAATCCAGCATAAGAATTAGATAAAGATGAATACTTAAAAACTCTATTATTGTTTACCGTTTTTCCCAAATATTTTTCATTTACTTGAAATAATATATTTATTGCCTCACGATATTTTTTATTTGTGTTTAAAAAATCAGCATAACAAGCTAAATCTGTATAATAAAAATATAAATCTCTGCCGTTTTGAAAATTTTTATTTAATGATTCTTGATAATATTTATTTGCTTTGGTGTAATCTTTTAAAATCAATTCATAATACAACGCCAATTGTTTCTTTGCATATAATCTATTGTAGAAAATTTTTGAGTTTTTAGAAATAGTTTCCAAATTTGATATTTCATTTTTTGAAAAATTATTTTCTTCAATTTGAATTCTAATAAAAAAATTAAGTAAATTTTGAATCTCAATCTCAATTTCATCATAACAATTATCTTTATAAATAGCATCATAATATTTATAGGTTCTATCGCTGATGTTAATTAATTGAGTATAATAGGCATAAATAGCTTTTGAAATCTCACATATCAAAGGTTTATTTTTTATTTTTTGTGCAATTTCTAACGCTTTTTGAAATTTTGAAAAAGCAAAACTATCATTGTTATATTCGTATAATAAACTATAAAATCCTTGATTCAAATATTGCAAAGATTCGACATATTCATTAGTTGGTTTTATTGATAATTTTGCTTTTAATGGTTTTTTTGTATAAATACCAAAATATTTATTTAATGAATTGTAAAATTGTAATTCAGAGATGAATTGTTTTTCTACATCTGAATTATTATTTTTCATTGCACTTTTTAACTTTTTTTCAGCATCATCATATTGATGAT